>Ga0066850_10001474_pt1 | contig 12401 bp, 6 predicted proteins | sample ETNtaG_4_FD_67282 | JGI IMG/M metagenome (GOLD analysis project Ga0066850, IMG submission 67282) | Marine microbial and viral communities from oxygen minimum zone, Eastern Pacific Ocean - ETNP201406SV67 | ecosystem: Environmental > Aquatic > Marine > Oceanic | place: Pacific Ocean: Eastern... | reverse complement strand
ACCAACAACCTTGGTGAGCCTGTGTCTGCGGGGATGTACATTTATATGATTCAAGCTGGAAAGTTAAGTCAGACCAAGAAGATGGTACTCCTAAAATAGATTTACCCTTTTTGTAGCATCAAGCCCCACATTCGTGGGGTTTTTTGTTTGTGGAATGATGGGTAGATTTGTATATGGTTCGAGATTTGATTATCCAATATTTACCTTCCCTATAGATATACTTTTGTTAACACATTGAACTTTGCGCATTGGAAGATTCTCTGGACTTGCTAACAGTCAAAATGCAATGGGAGTTGAAATGAAACATATCTTTATGATTTTAATTTTTTTGTCAAAAATGACATATGCACAAATATTATTTACAGTTGACATGCAACCTGATACAGTAGTAGAGGGTGAATTATTCTCCTTTACGTTGTATGCACTTGAAGGTGATGAACAACAGTTATCGTTCGATGGTGTTTTGCCTTCCTGGTTAACATTAACTGATATCAATGTTGAAAGAACGGTGGGTTCTGTTGAACTTGTCGCAGGAACAGGTGGCTTATCCTTTATACCTCAGGGCTTGCCTGCTGTGAATGTTCCTCTTTATCAACCGCAAAAAATGACCATTTTACCCAATGGTGAAATTGTGATTACCGATGCCCACAACCATTCTATACATAAAATTGATGTGGATGGGTTACTTTTCACGATAGCTGGTACAGGGACACCTGGATATAGTGGGGATGGAGGACTGGCCATTGAGGCTAAACTGCATGGTCCTTTAGGAATCACTAACGATAATGAAGGTAATATATACTTTACAAATCCATATTGTATAAGAAAGATCGATACAAATGGAATCATAACCACAATTACAGGTGGTGAGACATCTGGCTATAGTGGTGATAATGGTCCTGCAACAGAAGCAGAGATTAATATGCTTTATGGCGATGTTACGGCAGATAATTATGGGAATATATATTTTTGTGATACCGATAATTTTGCAATAAGAAAGATTGATACGGAAGGTATTATTACGACCATTGCTGGCAATGGGACAAACGGCTATAGCGGTGATGGTGGTCCTGCAACAGAAGCTCAGATATCGCATGGATATGGAATTGATACTGATACTGATGGGAATATCTATTTTATGGATGGATGGCCAAATTATTTCATAAGGAAAATAGACATTTCTACCGGTATTATTTCTTCTATACATGAAGCTTATGGAGGTGTTGGTATATTAGTTGATGATAATATGAATCTTTATTTTACAGACATACAGAATGATTATGTTTATAAGATTGATTCAGAAGGATCTTTTTCAGTTATTGCTGGTAGTGGAGAAGCTGGATTCGATGGAGATGGTGGTGATGCATCACAATCTGTGATCGACCATCCAAGTGATGTTGAAATAGATGATGAAGGAAATATCTATATTGTTGATTCGGGGAATGGTAGAATAAGGGAAATCGATGCAGATAACATTATCAGTACAATTGCAGGAAATGGTGAAATTATTCCCTACGATGAATCTGGGAATCCATTGGAAACTTCTTTTGGTTCGCCAACTGCTGTAACGTTGGATGATAGTAGTAACTATTTCATTGCAGATGCGGCTTTTAATGCAATACGTATGATACACCAATCAAGTGGGTCAATTGAAACGATAGCAGGAACAATAGGACTAGAGTGGGGTAGCAGTCCTGACGGAACCCCCGCCACTGAAGCATTATTAGGTGGAGTAAAAGGTCTTACATTTGATGATTCAACAGGACAATTATTTTTTTCTGAGCCGTGGGCCTATAAGGTAAGATATATTGGCCTGGATGGCAACTTGTACACATATGCAGGATCAGGAGAAGAGGGTAATAACGGTGAGGGTGGTGACGCCTTGAATGCTAGCTTGGGTGAACCCAATGGAATAGACTTTGGTCCGGATGGGTCTCTTTATTTTGCAAGCAACATAATAGACCCCAATGGTAATGCGTATGGTTATTTAAAAAAAGTTTCACCTGAGGGTATCATTACGACCCTTGCAGGAAATGGGACAATACATGAGTATGAATTTCAAGATGGAGAAGATGCTTCAAATACTCTTTTGAATAGGATCTATGGAGTTAAAACTGACCAGCATGGTAATGTTTATTTTGCAATACATTGGCCACATAAGATCTATATGGTATGTATGCAGGCAGGTCAATATTATGGTGTGGATGCGGATTCGGGGAAAATATACTCTATAGCAGGTGTACTGGATGGATATGGTTACAATGGTACTGAAATTCCGGCAAACACGGCACAGTTACATCATCCACAGCAGATTGACTTTGATGAGTTCGGTCAATTATACTTTACAGATCGTTGGAACCATTTAATCAGAAAGATTGATGCTGATGGTATCATTCATACTATAATAGGTCAACCTCTATATGGTGGCCTTTGTGGTGATGGCGTACCTGCATCAGATTGTTTTCTTGCAGGTCCGATAGGCATATACGTAGACGATCTAGGAATGGTTTATTATACCGAAGAATTTGGAAGAGTATTGGGTAAGGTTATACCACCATCTGCAACCATCACAGGGATAGCTCACATAGATAGTAGTTCAAACAGAGACATTACTCAAACCTACACAGGTGTTGTCTATGCTTCGAATGGTATCGATACTGATTCAGTGGTCTTTGAAATAACCGTTGTACCAAGTGACCAAACATCTATTGGAGAATCTACACAACTACCAATGAAATTTGCACTTCATCAAAACTACCCCAACCCATTTAATCCAATAACGCAGATCAAATACGATCTGCCAGAAGACGCTATGGTCTCAATCACTATATATGATATTATGGGTCGTAGTATCAGGTCATTAGTAAATAGTCAACAAACCGCTGGATATCGTACTACCCAATGGAATGCTACCAATAATCAAGGTCAGCCAGTATCAGCAGGTGTATATCTATATAAGATTCAGGCAGGTGATTTAGTTGATACAAAGAAAATGATACTGCTGAAATAGATTTACCTTTCTACAACATCAAGCCCCACATTCGTGGGGTTTTTTGTTTGTGGGGTAGTGGTTAGATTTGAATTATTAATGGTTAAACCAAAAGTCTAAAAAAATAAATTTTAAAACTATTGTTATTAGAACAATTGTTGTTGTATTTAGTGTGCCCCCCCTTAAAAATTCACTTGAATTCATCAAATGATTCAAAAATAAATACATTTTTAATCATTATAAGATTAAGTATGTTTAAGTAATGGTAATGATTTGATTAAAAAAATATTAGTGTATGTATAGATTTTATTTTTATGTAGTTAAATTAACGTTAATAGCCAATATCCTAATTGGTCAGACTTCTAAATTCACGGTTGCTGTTTTAGATTTTGAACCGCGTGGTATTACTGAGCTTGAAGCAGCTACGCTTACGGATAGATTCACTTCAGAATTAAATAATACAGATATAATGCGTTTGGTTGAGCGAGGTATGATGGCTGAAATTCTGAATGAGCAAGGTTTTCAACAGAGTGGCTGCACATCGGATGAATGTGCGGTAGAGGTTGGTGCTCTCTTAGGTGTCCAAAAAATGATTAGTGGATCTGTTGGATTGATAGGTGACACTTATACAATTGATGTTAAAATGGTATCTATTGAAACGGGTGCAACAGAAGAGACCAGAAGTGTTACATATATAGGTAAAGTTGACGGTTTGGTTACAGAAATGGAATTGCTGGCATGGGATATGATGGAAAAGGATCCACCAGAGGAATTACTGGAAAAACAGAGACTTGGAGCTGAAGCTTTTCTAGCGCAACAGACAAAACCAAAAACTAGAAATGGTGCGATGCTAAGGTCTCTTATTTTACCTGGATTCGGACAACTATACAGTGGGAAAATTATTTCTAGTATTTCTTTTTTAGGCCTCGAGGTTGCGTTTATTGGCATGGCATTGAATAGTCAATCCTCTTTTAATTCACTGCAATCTGATCAACAAGGATTGATCTCATTATATAACTCAGCCACTTCTGATGAAGATATTGAAAACTATGTGGATCAGTTAATCAAAATAGATGGTGATCTACAAGCTGCAAATGACCAGCTAAAATTATTTTCTAGTACAGCGATAGGATTATGGACGTTGAACGTATTGCACGCATTTTTAACTGGCCCTCGTAAGGATGATTCAGTTTCTAGTATGCCAATTTATTTAGTTTATGATCCAAAAATTAAGCAAACACAGTTAAAATGGTCCTTTAACTTTTGAGAATCCGAATTCCATTTTTATGTTTTTTTATTTTACTCCTAGGTTGTGAAAATAACTTTGTTGGTTTAGAGGAGATACGTAATAACCCTCTAGATTTAGACCAAGTTGAATACGAAGTCCCTGCCTTTGCTTTCTTTCCTGACCAGTTTAATGTATTAGCAGGTGAGTCATTTTTAGTTGAGGTATATGCTGTGGGCGCTCTAAATCTTTTTGGTGTTACCGTGTCTATAGAATATGATTTGGCAAAATTAAATTTAGAATCGGTTGCGAATGGAAATCTATCTTTAGGAACAGATCCTTTATTTTTTGTTGATAGCAATGACCCTGGAATAATAGAGGTAGTATCAGTGCATTTAAACCAAGATCCAATTGGATTGAATGGGAATATAAAAATATGTGAACTCTTATTTGTTGCTACAACTAAAGGTGAGAGTATTTTAAACTTTTCAAATGATTGCGAAATGCTTGACCCTATAGATCAGTCAATTGAGATAAAAGGTTTAACGCAAGGAGTTGTCATTGCGCAATAGCATCATATATGTATTACTATTATTCTCTTTGGCCTATTCTGTCCCGGATGGATCAGGTACCTCTACTGATCCTTATCAAATATCAGATATAAATGATTTTATATGGATAACAGAAAATTCGGATGAATGGGGAAATAATTACTTTTTACAAACAGATGATATAGACGCTTTAGGTGCAACAATAGAGCCAATTGGTCAAGGACCCCCAGTAAATCTATGGTTTCAAAATTCATCCTATAATGGAGCAGGACATACCATTTCAAATGTAGTAATAGATGGTCTTAATCAATCAGGTGAAGGAATGGTTAGTAGAGTGGGGCTTTTTGGACAAGCACTAAATAGTAATATTGAAAATTTAGGCTTAATAAATCTCACTATAAATAATGGTTATGATTATGTTGGTGGCTTGGTTGGTATGGCAACAAGCACGGTAGTTAAAAATTGTTATACAAGTGGAATCATTAATCTTGAAAGTGGAACTGCTTCTGGAGGTCTTATTGGTGCAATTCTTGGTACTGCACATATCCAAAATAGTTACAGTATATGTATAGTCAATGGAAATAACGGTGTTGGTGGACTAGTAGGAAACATTATATCGGGTATTGTCGAAAATTGCTATAGTATTGGTTTTGTTAGTGGAAACGATCAGGTCGGTGGATTAATAGGTGCGTTTGCTGATGATGCAATAATTTATAATTCATTTTGGGATGTTGAATCTTCCGGGCAAGAATCGAGTGATGGAGGAGAGGGAAAAACAACTGATCAAATGAAAACATTAGAAACTTTTGTATCTGCTGGTTGGGATTTTGAGGGTGAGGAATATAATGGGGTAGATAATTATTGGGATATGGATCGTCAGGGGAACCTTGCCAATGGCTACCCTCTTCTCAGTTGGGAAAATGGAAGTGATATTGCTTGGAGTAACATGAGAATATATGTTTCTAGTGATGGGCAAGATGATTCAGGAGATGGTTCTTTAGTATTTCCTTATGCGACAATACAAAAAGCAATTAATGAATCCTTTAGTGGTGATACAGTACTAGTAAGCCCGGGAAACTATATTGAGAATATTGATTATAATGAAAAGAAAATTATAGTAGCATCTGAATATCTCATTACAGGTGATACGAGTCTTGTCTCTTCGACATTAATTCAGGGTGAGAGTAGTGGATATGTAGCGACTTTGAATGGATCTCTTATAGGTTTTACTATTCAAGGAGGGTATTCTGATTTTCAAGAGACTGATGGTATATATGTACCTCAGCAAGATGATGGAACTCATATTTTATTGAGCAATATAGAAGTAAGAGGATGTAAGATATACAATGGTTCTGGTGTAGCTATTACTTTAGAGACTAGTAGCGTAACTCTAGAAAATTTGAAATTAATAGATAACCAAGATCAATATAATTCAGACGGCGTTTTATTAATAAAAGGACAGGGGGGATCTGTCAATATTGATAATTGTCTTTTTGAAAATAATAGAGCTGCTTTAGGATCTGCAATTAAAATCTCTGGAGAATACCAAGTTACTTTAGATAATTCTATTATCCATAATAATCAGACGACCCTTGATAGTGGAGGGACAATATGGTGCGAAGGAGGGTCTGAACTAATAATTAAAAATATGCTTATGGCTAATAACAGTTCTGGTATTTCCGTATTAAATGAACAGACTGATCAAAAACTTGCAATCATTAATTCAACAATTGATCAAAATAATTATGGACTACATCTAGAAGAAGAATACCCGCCAACTAATGAAAAGCCTGGTCTTGTCATTGTAAATTCTATTTTCTCTGGTCATTTAGTTGATATATCAGGTGTATACACTGATCCAGAATTCATATCTCAGTATATTGATAAAATAAATATATATCATTCTATCATTGATACATTGGAAAATTGGGATATAATTAATTCTGGCTCACAAAATACCACTACCGCTAATTATTATGAAGACTCAACTAGTTACGTATTATCAAGTTTCTCTCCTGCGATTGGTGGAGGGATAAGTAGTATAACAATAAATGATGTTGAATATATGGCGCCGGATGAGGATCTATATAATCAACCCCGTCCAAACCCATCCGGCTCAAACCCGGATATGGGGGCTATTGAAAATATTCTAGGTGTACCAGAGCAAGATATTACCAGCCCTGAAATAACTAGCGTCAGCCTTGTTCCTTCCTCATTTATTAGTACAAATGAAAATTCTATTGTAGAGTTGGAATTATCTGAGCCTATTGAAAGTTATGAAGTAGTATTAAGTACGACCACTGAGAGTGGTGCGGATATCCAGCATATGTATTACTCAGATCCACCAAGATTAAATATTATACTGGAGGCCCCATTTGCTTTTATGGATACTGTAACGATTATGGTGAGTAGTCTTACAGATTTATTTGGGAATCAGTCCGATGAATACAATTATGTTTATTACACTAATTTATTAGCTGATTATAATTATGATTTAAAAATAGACATTATGGATTTAGGTCAGTTTATTGATGGTTGGAATACAAATAACTTAGCTTATGAATTAGCACCAGTTTCTGGGAGCATCCCTAATTTTATCCAGAATCTAAATAACGATTACGATATTAGAGATGCAATGACTTTTTCTCGTATGTGGTATTGGTATAATTCAGCAGCTCCTAATATGATAGCTATGAATGAATCATTTGGTAATGGCATTAACATTAACCAAATAGGAGGACAAATAATATTTGAGATACCTGAAGAGGTTATTGCTTCAGAAGTTTCTATCAAATATTTCCAAGAAGATATTTCGATAGATTATATTGAATCTGTTAAGGAAGAGAATAATATTGTTATATCTAGAGTATTTGAAAAAGATATGATAATGAGTCAGGTAAATGGTTTTATCGTTCCATCTGAAAGAGAAATTATTTTCAATATTAGCAGTTTGTCCAATATTGTATTTCCTTTAATAATTAATTATCATTTAGTTGGCACAGATGGTAGCATGGTAAGCCAGGGTTTTCGAAAAATGAATTTTACTCCAATCCCTAGTGAAGTTATTCTTTCTCAGAATTATCCCAACCCATTCAATCCGACCACAACATTACGATACGATTTACCACAAGATGAATTTGTAAATATTACCATCTATGATATGTTAGGTAATGTCATTAGTAACCTTGTTAATAGTAATCAGACTTCTGGATACAAATCAATCCCGTGGAATGCTACGAACAATAAGGGGGCACCCGTATCAGCAGGTGTTTATCTATATAAGATTCAGGCAGGTGATTTCGTTGATACAAAAAAGATGATACTGCTGAAATAGATTTACCTTTCTACAACATCAAGCCCCACATTCGTGGGGTTTTTTGTTTGTGGGATGATGGGTAGATTTGGATATTTAAAGGAATTATGAAAATAATATTTCATAATTATCTATAATGTTTTTTTGGATATGATAGTTTATAAATTTATTTTTTAGGTCCACGTCCATTTGTTTTGACAAATTCAATACCTGATTATAAGCTTTTATCAAATAAGATTCTTCGCCCAGAAGTTCATATAGTCTCAAATTCAACTCGTAGCTAATCTCGTCTTCGTTTTCCTCAATGATCTTATAAAGTTTTAATTTGTCAAAATCATCATCTAGTCTTTTTAATGATAGGCTATAGTATACAAAATTCGCTAAGAGCATTTTCTTATTATTATGCAACTCCAATTCATTTATTCTATTTAGAAATAATTGTTTTGAAGTATCGTAATCTCCTCTACTAAACTCGCAAGATCCCTTAACAAAGCTAACTGAACCTTGCCAAGCATCACCTGCACTATCCTCGAGCCTTTTTTCTAAACGATCTAACATGTTCATGGCTTTATCAAAGTTACCGATCTCATAGTTCCAGTGTGATTCATTAAAGTCAATATGGACGTAACTGATTTGACTGTTACTCTCTTTTGCTAGTGCTCTTGCTTGTTTAGTGAGAGTGAATGCCTTGTCAAAATCTCCCTTGCTAGAGTTAACAACAGCAAGATTTGCTAAAATACGTACCGAACCTGATTCATCTTCTAATTTTTCTGCGATCTCTAGTGCATCTTCAAATATTTCCAGAGCCTTATCGTGAAACCCTTGGGCATGCATGATCCCACCTAGCATATTTTTCGTTAAGAATAATGAATTCTGATTGTTATCCTCAGTAAAATACTTTATTGCATTTCTATTTGAATCGATTGATTTTAAATAGTTTCCAGTATCGTAGTATATCGTGCTCAGTAGACTGTGTGAACTAGCCAAAGTCTTAGAGTCATTTCTTTCAGAGGCTCTTTCCATTATTTTATTTATATACGATATAGCATCTTCATATTCAGCTTTTTTAGAAAGTAACTGTGCATTCCATAACTTGTATTCTAAATTTTCCTCGTCTAACTCAATTGCCTTTTTGATCAACTCAAAACTTTGGCCAATTAATACTTTATTGTTTTCTGAGTATCCGTCAGAGTCACTGTTAAATATTTGCTTTGATCTCAAATACAGTTCATAGGCCTCAGGATTTGAAGAATGAACTTCAACAATTGATCTTGAATCTGCGTCTAGTGCTTTTAGTAATCCATCAGATAAAGAGCTCTTGATATCTGCTAAATTATCCCATTTTTCTTGCCATCTATCAGACCACAAAACTTTCTTTTGTTTAGCATCGTACAGTTCAACTGACAATTGAAATAATTTTCCCATTTTCCAAAGTGTTCCTTGAGCAATATATCTAGAATCGAGTTTTTGAGATATATCTATTGTATCTAATGTTTTATAATCTAGTTTTTCAATATCATTGAGACTAGCAACTCTTATTAATCCAGCACTTGCGCAATCTGAGATAAGATCCGCTGAAATGCCAAAAGCATAGAAGATATCTTCCTCGGGACCTTTATTTGCAAATGGGATTATGGCAATGGATGGGACCTCGTCATCCGTATGTTTTTTAACTTCAGTTTCTTTATATTTTGATATATCGGGTTCTTGTAACTTGTCTCCGATAAGAGCATACACTTCAATAAGTCTTCCTACTCCTTTCAAACTTTGTAATCCTAGGGATGTGCCGTTAAACTCTTCTTTATTTTCGAGTTCATCATAGACATTTTTTGACACACATACTCCACCAGCGGGTGATAAGGATTCAAGTCGGCTAGCAATATTGACACCCTCACCAAACACATCTCTTCCATCAATGAGAATATCACCCAAGTGCACTCCAACCCTTATGTTAAGATGTTGTTCATCATAGGTTAATTCTTGAAGTTTAACTGCCGATGATACTGCGTCAATCGCAGAATTAAAATAGGATAGGGTACCATCTCCCATCTCTTTTACAAATACACCATTATTTTGATCAATTAAGGGATGAATGATCGAGCGCTTCCTTTTTAAAGCTGTCATTGCCAAACTTTCATTATTTGACATGCTCTCCGTGTAGCCCGCAATATCGGTAAACATAATTGCTGCTAGCTGACGCTCTAAATTTTGTTGTTGGGACATAATATAAAATTAATTCATCTTAATTTACTTTCGTGGGGTTTTTTGTTTGTGGGATAATTAGTATATTTTATCATCATCAGGAGTGGTTTCGCAGTTGAAACCCGCCAACCGAGCCCAGATAAATCAGGGAAGCGGTGGTTAGAGCCTTAAACGCTAGATGTGCCTAGGAAAATAGGAAACACAAAGCCGCCTGATGGAGCGGCTTTTTTCGTTTATAGACCTACCTGATGTGTTAACTAAAACAAAAAGGAGACACATCATGTCAAAAGAAGAAAAGCAATTATCCAAAAAAGATAACAATAAAAAGTTTTTGGTAGTCAATGGGAAAAAGATTCCTTTTGCCTCTCCAAATCACCCAGTCTATAAAACCTCAGCAACTATCATACTCAGAGGTAAGCCAATAACTGAAAAACAAAAGAAGGAAGCAAAGTTCCTTGAGTTTTTAAGTAGGGCTCCTATCAGTTAATGAGGATGATGCTTAGAATAATAGAGTAATTGTAGCAGGAAGCCCCACATTCGTGGGTTTTTTTGTTTGTGGGATGATGGGTAGATTTGGTGAAGGAGATTGAATGATTAAACGCCTCGAATTATTAGGTATAATTTTTACTATTACAAATGTAATAGGCTTTTTTCTGATAAAAGGTTTTTACATCCCTTGCCTAATAGGTATTTGGTTTATGTATTCGTACTACCAAAATAAAAAAGGTTCAAATTAAATGACTAAACACCTCACACTACTACTATTCATTGGGTTGGTTTTTTTGTTTGGTGTGGTGCCCATTAGAACCATTGGTCGAACCATGTGCTGATCAGGATTATAAGCGGTTCGGTGTGCTGGCAGTCACAATCGGGCGAACCGTGCATTTCATTTTATCATAAAAGCCGTAATTTCCTTACCTAATTATGCTTTTCAAAATCCGGGGTGTTTAATAGTGTTAACAGAGCATATATGTTGAGCCGAATCATGTGAAACAATACCCTTAAATTGAGTTATTATGACTAAATTTATTCTCTCGATTATTGGGTATGGGAGCCGGTTGTTTAAGCAACAGGCAGGAATATCAAATGTCAGAATTATCAAACACTAAAGTATGGGCCAATGAAATCTAGTTTTGTCTATAGAGTTGTATCTTTTTTCCTGGTCAGCCAGATGGGTTTATCCCAGAATCATTCTCTCAGCTTTGACGGGACCGGAGACCATGTATCCATTAATGGAGCGAATGTAAGCAAGCCCTGTACCGCGGAGTTCTGGGTAAAACGAATTACTGATACAGGTTTGCAGATTATTTTAAATAACCAAAGCAATTTCTCGCTTCGGCTTCAACAGTATAACTCGAACAACAAAGTAGGGTATACAAAATATTCCAGTTATGATGACTACTTCAACTATGTAGCACCGGAAGGAGAGTGGGTGCACCTTGCGGTTGTTGCCACGACAGACTCGATCATCACTCTGTTTGTAAATGGGGAATATCACAGCGAGAATTTTCAACCCTTTTTTAAAATGCCTCTATCCACGATCGGGAAAAACGGTAATAACACTCTAAACGCAACCCTGGATGAGCTGCGGGTGTGGAATGTTGCCCGCACAGCAAACCAGATCTCAAGCAGCATGTCAGCGGAGCTGAACGGAAATGAGAGTGGACTGGTGGCCTACTACAAAATGAATAGCGGCAGCGGAACATTTTTAACCGATCACAGTGGCAACGGGAACCATGGGACTATTTCTGATGCCACCTGGAGCAGCGATGTCCCTGGAAACCTGGCATCGACCAATGATCTCAGCGGTACCTACAGCATCGGGCAAGGCGCTGATTATTCCACCTTTTCCGCTGCAGCGAGTGCCCTGAGCAGCTACGGTGTCAGCGGCCCTGTCACGTTCAATGTGCTGAACGGTACCTATGATGGTGATTTCAGTTTGAACAGTATTTCCGGGACCAGCGAAGCCAATACCGTTACCTTTCAATCATTTTCGGGGAATGCAGGCGATGTTATACTAACCGATAGCTACAACTATGCTAGTTATGTTGCTCAGTTCAATGGCGCAGATCATGTGAACTTTAAGAATGTAACCTTTGACCGGAGCACGACCGGTTCTGG
>Ga0066850_10001473_pt1 | contig 12405 bp, 9 predicted proteins | sample ETNtaG_4_FD_67282 | JGI IMG/M metagenome (GOLD analysis project Ga0066850, IMG submission 67282) | Marine microbial and viral communities from oxygen minimum zone, Eastern Pacific Ocean - ETNP201406SV67 | ecosystem: Environmental > Aquatic > Marine > Oceanic | place: Pacific Ocean: Eastern... | reverse complement strand
GCAAAAAAGTAAAAAAATAAATGATGAAGATTGGATAATTGGTTTTGGATGGGATCAAACGCGTTGGCCATATGGTTCTTTTCCTAAAAAAGAAACATTAAATGATCTTAATATAAAAAACCCTGTTTTTCTAACAAGAATTGATGGCCATTCCTGCTGGGCAAATAATGTTGCCATAAAAATGTCAGGTCTACATATTAAAGCAGATCCTCCAGATGGTGGTAAAATAATTAATGATTGCATATTAATTGACAATGCAATGAATCCTGTGAAAAATCTAATTCCAAAATCAAAAATGGAAACCATTGAAAAATGGATGAAACTTGCTTTTGAAATTATTGTTTCAAGAGGTATTACAAACATTCATGATGCATGGCAAGATCCCATTACAATTGATACATTAAAAAAAATTGACTTACATGGTGAGTTACCAATCAGATGTTATGGAATGATTGGAAGTAGTCATGATAAACTTTTAAATAAATTTTTTAAAGATGGTTTTCATTTATCTGAAAAATATACCATACGCTCCATAAAAGCCTTTATTGATGGTGCTTTAGGTAGTAGAGGTGCTGCACTCTTAGAGCCATATTGTGATGAAAGCAATAATTGTGGATTAATTTTAATTGAAAGTAAAAAATTCATGGATCTAGCAAGTCAATGTGAAAAGGCTGGTTTTCAATTATGTACTCATGCAATTGGTGATAGAGGTAATAAAATGGTTTTAGATGTTTATTCAAATATAACTAAAAAATCAAAAAATCATCGTTGGCGTATTGAGCATGCTCAAATGGTACAAGATGAGGACATTCCTAAATTTATTAATAATGGAATTATTCCATCAATGCAGCCAAGCCACTGTACAAGTGACATGAGATGGATGGATGATAGAATTGGAAAAGAAAGATTTAATCGTATTTCAAGATGGAAAACATTCATTGATTCAGGATGTAAAATCCCTGGAGGGTCTGATTGTCCCATTGAAGAAGGAAATCCTTTATTTGAGTATTATGCAGCCATTACTAGACAAAACCATGAAGGATATCCAGAAAATGGTTGGGAATCTCAAGAATGTGTTAGTCGATTAGATGCCTTAAAAATGTTTACTACATGGGCTGCTTATGGAGAATTTTCAGAACATAGGAGAGGAAAAATTAGGCCTGGATTTGATGCAGATTTAACGTTCTTGTCAAATGATTTGATTAATTGCAAACCAAAAGAAATATTAGAAATTGATGTTTTGGGGACAATGGTTGCAGGAAATTTTGTATTTCTAAACTTCTAATGTTATTCCATATCCATTATGCTTTCTAATATTTAAAACTTCTCCATTATTAAATATTAAATATTGTCCCTTTATTCCCCATAATTTTCCTTGAATTTCTCTAATTTTATCAAAGCTTAAACTTTTTACTTTTTGAGGATATTCATTAACCGGATAATTTAATTCTGTTATTTTATTTTCATTGCTTACATATAATTTTAATTCATCTGGTAAATGATGCAACATCTTATTTTTTTCTTCTAATAAATTAATTCCATTTATTAATTGATTTTTCAACATGCGTTGCCATTGAGTACGATCTGATACATGGGCTTTTAAAATGACTTCAATCAACCCGGCAATATGTCTATTTGGAGTTTTTGATAATTGTATTGCCTTCCAGGCGCCCTGATCAATCCAACGAGTTGGAATTTGTTCAAATCTTGTCACTCCTACTTTCAAACCACTTGAAATGGCTAAATATACACAATGATCTTGCAAACAATGTTTCTCAGCCCACTCCATGTCTCTTGCAATTCCTTCATGTGCCTGGCAAAGTTCCGGCCTCAGTATGCATTCAGATGTTTCTGGTACTCTTATGAAACATGGGTAACAAAATCCTTGAGCAAATGATTTATTAGTATTCCTACCGCATGCAATACAAATTATTTCACCATTCCATTTAAATAATATTTCCTTGCCAATTAAATCATTCATTAAAATATCATCCCCGCCTAATGATAAAGTATATTTCACCTTTTCCATAAGTTTGGTTTTCATTTTAATGATATTTCCTTCATATGGCATGAATTAAATTACAAGTATTTCATCAATCATCTCAAATATGAAATAAATTAAAAAATTAAAAAAATATATTTGATCATACGATCTTCTTTAACGTAAGTTTAATTTATATGGCACCAAATTCTACTAGTTTAATCATTGTTGAGTCACCTTCAAAGGCTAAAACTCTTAAGCGCTATCTTGGTAAAGAATATCAGATAGAAGCCTCCGTGGGGCATATTAGAGATCTACCAAAATCAGATTTGGGGGTAGATGTAAATGATGGATTCAAGCCTACATATGTAGAGTCTAAAGATAAATCCAAAGTAATAAAAGAATTAAAAAAACTCATAAAAAAAGCAAGTACATTATACTTGGCAACTGATCCAGATCGTGAAGGAGAAGCAATTGCTTGGCATATAAAAGAAATATTAAATCCCTCCATTCCAATCAAAAGATTAGTTTTCCATGAAATTACCAAATCTGCCATTAAAGAATCATTTGATCATACTCGAGAAATTGACCATTCTTTAGTTGGGGCCCAAGAAGCCAGGCGTATTTTAGATAGGTTATGGGGATATCAAGTATCTAAAAAATTATGGTTTAATGTTAAAGGTGGATTGTCTGCAGGTAGAGTCCAAAGCCCTGCAATAAAAATTGTAGTTGATAGAGAAAAAGAAAGATCTAAGTTTACTGAAAGTGAATATTGGAGTATTGGCGCACAATTTGCATCTAATGGAAATGAATTCGAAGCTATTTTATCATCATATGAAAAGAAAAAAATTGCTACTGGTAAAGATTTTAATAAGGAAACTGGCTCAATTGTCAAATCAAACATTCTAGCATTAGATGGAAAATTAGCAAAAAAATTAAGTGACGATTTTAATAGTTCCATTTGGGAAGTTTCTGATATTGAAAAAAAACCAATTACACAAAATCCATATCCACCATTTATAACATCTACTCTGCAACAAGAAGGAATTAGAAAATTACGCATGTCTTCTCAGCAAGTAATGAGAACAGCTCAACGCCTGTATGAAGAAGGATATATTACTTACATGCGTACAGATTCCGTTAGCCTTTCAAATGAAGCAATTACAGCAAGTCGAAATATCATAAAAAATAAATTTGGTGATGAATTTTTACCCGATAAGCCAAGAACATATAAAAGCAAGGTTAAAAATGCACAAGAAGCACATGAAGCCATTAGGCCTGCAGGTTCCACTTTTAAAATTCCTGATGAAATAAGAAATAACCTCGAAGAAATGGAATGGAAATTATATGATTTAATATGGAAACGTACCATAGCCAGTCAAATGAAATCGGCAAAATTACAAATGACCAAGGTTTCCATTGAAAATGACAAAGCTCAATTTGAAGCAAAAGGAAAAATAATTCAATTTGCTGGATTTTTAAAAACATATGTTGAAGACATTGATGACCCAAATCAGGATAAAGATGATAAGGAGTCTGTACTCCCTCCTCTTAAAAAAGGTTTAAAATTAGATGCAAACATATTTACTCCAAAACAACATTTTACAAAACCAACACCAAGATATACAGAGGCTTCTTTAGTAAAAGAATTAGAAAGTTTAGGTATTGGAAGACCTTCAACTTATGCTGCCATCATGGGAAATATTCAAAAAAGAGGATATGTACGAAAAGTTAAAGGTGCCATGATTCCTACATTTACTGCTTATGCGGTTGTTCAATTTTTAGAACGTTATTTTACGGATATGGTTAATTTACAATTCACTGCTAATTTAGAAAATACATTAGATTCTATTTCTAGAAATGAAATGAAATCCGATGATTTTTTAAATCAATTTTATTTTGGCAATAATGGTTCTGCAGGTTTACAAAAATTATTAGAAAATGAATTTGATAAAGACAAATCACGAACCATCATGGAATTAAAAGGTGGCGATGCATTGATATCAATAAAAATAGGACGATACGGGGTTTACATACAGGGAGAAGATGCGAATACCAATTTGCCAGATGAATTCATACCAAGTGAAATAAATTTCAATGAAGCCATTGAGAGTTTAAAGAAAAAAGCAGATGGGCCAATAGAAATATGTGATGATCCTAAATCAGGTGAACCCATATTGCTTAAAGATGGTAGATACGGACCCTATATTCAATGTGGTAAAAAAATGAAATCTCTATTACCTGGCATGGAAATGGAAGAGATTACCCCAAAAATTGCAAAAGACATAATTAGTCTACCTAAAAATATTGGAAATCATCCAGAAAATAATGAATCGATCAAAGTAGACATTGGTCGATTTGGGCCTTATATTAGATGTGGTAAAAAAACATCTAGTATTAATCCTCCTGATGACATTTTAAATCTAAGCATTGAAAGGGCCGTAGAATTATTATCTGTAGATAGAAAAAAAACAAGCAGCCAAACCATAAAAGAATTAGGAGTTGATCCAAAAACAAAAAATACTTTGGAAATTAAAAATGGCAGATATGGATCATATGTAACTGATGGAAAAATAAATGCAACCCTTCCAAAAACAACTCCCATAGATGATATTACATTAGAAATGGCAATGGAGCTGATTGCAAATAAAAAAGCAAAAGGTCCAGTAAAAAAAAGATTTAAAAAAAATTAATATACCTACAATACATTGTTCAACTACCTTTGAACTTGGTAAATTTTCATTAAATAATAAATATGATTTTATTTATTTAAATTTTATATGTAATGTCTGAAAATCAACAACATACATTAATGGATAAAATAATTTCTTTATCCAAACAGCGTGGATTTATTTTTCAAAGTAGTGAAATATATGGTGGATTAAAATCTGCTTATGATTATGGACCTTTGGGAGTTGAATTAAAAAGGAACATAATGAATGAATGGTGGAGATCCATGGTTCATGAAAGAGAAAATATAATTGGAATTGATGCATCTATAATTATGCACTCAAAGGTATGGCATGCTTCTGGTCATTTAGCAGGTTTTTCAGATCCCCTAGTAGATTGCTTAATAAGTAAAGAACGTTTTAGGGCTGATAAGGCCCCTCAACCTAAATTAGGAGATGAACTTCCAATCCTTTGTATGGATAAAGGCCAAGCAAAATCCTTTCAAGAAATTATAAAAAAAAGATTTAATGTTGAATTAAAAAGAAATGGGAAAAAACTAGAGGGATTAAAAGTAATAAGTAATGATTCTTTCGGATTTTTTACTGATGATTCAAATACACCATTAGAAACCTTCCAATTTAAAGGATATGTAAGTCCAACATTTGGTAGCCCATTTTTAAGCGAAGAAAGACAGTTTAATCTTATGTTTAGAAGTCAAATAGGGCCTGTCGATGTATTAAATGAAATTTCTTCATTTATTAATAAAAGTGAAAAAATAAATGAAAAAGAAATTCGTTCAGGAATAGATGAAATAATAAAAAAATCTGCTGTTTATCTTCGGCCAGAAACTGCTCAAGCTATGTTTGTTCAATTTCAAAACTGTCAACAATCAATGAGCATGAAAATTCCTTTTGGAATAGCTCAAATGGGTAAAAGTTTTAGAAATGAAATAACAGTTGAACATTTTATTTTCAGATCTTGTGAATTTGAACAAATGGAAATGGAATTTTTTGTTGAACCTGGCACGCAAAAAAAATGGTTGGAATATTGGAGAGATGCTAGAATGAATTGGTGGCAAAGTTTAGCAAATAATCCAAATAAGTTTAGATACCGTCCACACGAAAAAGATGAACTCGCTCATTATGCAGATGCATGTTATGATATTGAATATGAATATCCTTGGGGATATGATGAACTTGAGGGGGTTGCAAGCAGAACTGATTATGATCTAAAAAAACATGAAGAACATTCAGGCTCTAAATTAAGTTATTTTGATCAACAAAAACAGGACCCAGAAACAGGTAAAAATGGATGGAGATATACTCCTTATGTTATTGAACCTGCAGCTGGAGCTACTCGAGGATTATTGGTTTATTTATTAGATGCCTATCATGAAGAAAAAATACCTAATTCTGATGGAAGTGAAAGTTCTAGAGTTGTCATGAAATTTCATCCAAAAATTGCCCCCATAAAAACTGCTGTTTTACCTCTTGTTAAAAAAGAAGGTTTACCAGAAATTGCTAGAGATATCGTATCTAAATTTTTTAAAGCTGGTATTAATGCTCGTTATGATGAACAACACTCAATTGGAAAGAGATATCGAAGACATGATGAAGCTGGAACACCCTATTGCATTACAATAGATGGTCAAACAAAAGAAGATGGAACAGTTACAATTCGAGATAGGGATTCAATGAAACAAGAAAGAATGAATGCTGAAAATGTAGTTGATATCATTCAAAAAAAATTATCCTTATCTTAATTCTCTTTTAACATGCTTAAATAATATTCATCATATGCAGCAAGAAGACTCTCTTGTCCCGAATATGGTCCTGGCACATATTTTTTTGAATTAATTCCTAATTGAGATTGTTCACAAATTTTCCAATCTTCTAAATTTGTTCTATCCCAAAAATCTATCGCGTTTTTTGGATTATGATTTGATTCTTCAAGCAATTTATTTGAAAATAACCAACTACAAGAAATTTTACACTTATTTACTCCCATGGGCCATACAAGATGATACATAATATAATCTGGATGTAAGCTTAATAATAAATTGGGGAAAATAGAATAATAATAAACACGATTTAATTTTTTCTTGGATAATTTTCCTAAAGTTGGTGCGCATAAATTCCCATCTTTTGTAATGCTACCATATTTCATTTCCATGAACCCTCCTAAAAAGGGGCCTGAAACCATATCATTTTTCCCTCCTAAATATGGAGTTATTTTAGCTAATGATGGATGAATTAATGGGCAATGATAGCATTCAGAATAATTTTGAACAATTAATTTCCAATTACAATTAACATCATAGGTTTTACTTTCCACTGTTAACAAATTTTTCATTTCCCAATCATCAAATAAATTTATCAAAGAAGAAAATTCAAATGAAAAATCACTAGAAGATTCAGATAAATTAATAAAAATAAATCCATTCCATTCAGCTAATTGAACTCCATGTAAAGAAAAATTATCTTTTTCAAAATCATGCACGGCATCCATATTAGGGGCAGCATGTAAATTCCCATTTAAATCATAAGTCCAACCATGGTATGGACATTGAATGGTTTTTGGGGAATTTCCACATTCATCAACACAAAGTCTTGTTCCCCTATGACGACAAATATTATAAAATGCAATAATTTTATTCTTATCATTTCTTAAAATAATGATACTTTCATTATCTAGGTTTAAAAGCTTAAAATCTCCTTTATTTGGAATATCTTGAAGACGCCCACAGCAAATCCAGCCATCATGAAAAATATTAGTTATTTCTTTTTTTAAAATAGAATCATTCACATAATATTTTTGTGATAAAGTCTTCGCACCTTGACGTAATGTTTCAGCTGTTTTATGAAAAGAATGCATTATGTTTAGTTTAAATCTTTTAAAATATCATTGGCATGAGATAGAGGCTTTACTTTTTCATATACTTTTTCTATTATTCCTTTTTCATCAATTACATAGGTCAAACGAGTTATTCCCATATATTCTCTTCCCATAAATTTTTTCTTACCCCATACTCCATATGATTTTAACATATCATGAGATTCATCGCATAATAGAGAGTATTGAAATCCTTGTTTCTCGCAAAACTTTTTTTGTTTTTTTGGAGAATCTGCAGAGCATCCTATGATTTGAATATTTTTTTCTTGAAATTTATTGAATTCAGACCTGAATCCATTTCCCTCCATCATTCAGCCAGGAGTACTGGCTCGAGGGAAAAACCATAAAATAATTTTTTTTCCTAATAAATCATTTAAAGAAATAATATTTTCATCTGCATCGGGTAATTTAAATTCTGGTGCCTTATCTCCAATTTTTAACAATTTATGCTCCTTTGTTTAGATTTTCTATTTACTATTCAGAATGCCTTAAATTACTAAGTCTAAATAAACTATTAAAATGATAAAAATTTATTCTGGAAATTGGTGAGGATCGTGTATTGCAGCAAAAAAACTGCTAGATGACAAAGGTTTGTCATATGAAACAATTAATATAGATGAAGAGGGAATAAGTAGAGAAAAATTAATGGAATTAACTGGAGGATATACAATTCCGCAAATTATTATTAATGATAAGCCCATTGGGGGATTTGACCAATTATTAATATTAAATCAAAAAAATGAACTATAATGATTAAATTAAATAAAAATCAACAAATGATACAAGATTACTGTAACAATCATTCCGCAATGAATTCACCAATTCTTAATGAATTAGAAAAACATACTTGGAATAATGAAGAAATACCTCAAATGATAAGCGGACAATTGGTTGGAAACTTTCTTCAAACCATGATTAAATCAATGCAAGCAAAAAATATTTTGGAAATAGGAATGTTTACAGGTTTTAGCGCACTTAAAATGGCAGAAGCCCTTCCTAAGGATGGCAAATTACACACTTGTGAAATCATGGAAAAACATGCTAAAACAGCTCAATCTTTTTTTAATAAATCGCAAGATGGACATAAAATAAACATACATCTTGGTCCTGCATTAAGTAGTTTAGAACAAATGAAAGCGAACTCATTTGATTTGGCATTCATAGACGCTGATAAAATTAATTACCTAGAATATTACAAACGATGTTTCATGCTAATACGAGATGGTGGTATCATCATATTGGATAATATGCTATGGAGTGGAAGCGTCATTAATCCTGAAACTGATGATGCAAAATCTTTACGAAAAACTGGAGATTTCATACAAAATGATAAGCGTGTTTTTAATATTTTAATCCCTATCAGAGATGGATTAATGATCTGCATAAAAAATGAAAAGTAAAAAGATTCTAATTATGGTTACCGGATCAATCGCTGCATATAAAGCATGTGAAATTATACGTTTACTTAGAAAAGAAGGTGCTAGTGTTCAAGTAATGATGAGTGAATCTGCTCAAAAATTCATTGGAAAAGCTACATTCGCAGCATTATCAGGTTCAGAGGTATTAACAAAATTATTTCCAAATACTCCAAAAGCAGGATTGGAGCACATACAAAGCGCCATTGAATTAGATGCCATCATTGTATTGCCTGCTACAGCAAATATTATATGTAAAGCTGCAAATGGGGTTGCTGATGAAATTATTTCTACTACTTTGTCAATATGTGAACAGCCAACATTATTTGCCCCTGCAATGAATTTTAGAATGTGGCAAAACCCTGCTACCCAAGAGGCTATTGAAAAACTAAAAGAACGAGGAAAATACATATTAAACCCTGAAGAAGGATTACTAGCAAGCTTACATGAAGGAGAAGGACGATTGCCAAACATAAAAAAAATTATGAATGGTATTCGTTCTTTATTTGACATCCCTACTCCCTTGAGGGGAAAAAAAATTCTCATAACCGCGGGCCCAACAAGAGAATCAATTGATCCTGTTAGATTTATTTCAAATAGATCAAGTGGAAAAATGGGCTATGCTTTGGCTTTAAAGGCAAAAGACATGGGTGCAGAAGTTATTTTAATTTCTGGCCCAGTAAGTCTATCTCCGATTCCAGGAGTTGAATTAATTACAATTGAAAATTCCAATGAAATGTATGAAGCTGTAAATTCTAATGTGAAAAAAATGGATTATGTATTTATGTCAGCTGCCATTGCAGATTTTTCACCCATACAAATATCAAATGAAAAAATTAAACGTTCCTCAAATGATTTACTCATAAAATTAAAACCTGCACCTGACATATTGAAATCCATTCAAGGAAAATCCAAAGCAATAATAATTGCATTTGCCTTAGAAACTCATAATGGTGAAAAAGAAGCTCTAAGAAAATTAAAGGATAAAAAAGCAGATTACATAATATTAAACTATGCCAATGAAAAAGGTGCTGGTTTTGAATCATCCACGAATAGAGTTTTAATTTTTAATAAACAAGGCAACAAACATGAATTGAAAAAAGATTTAAAAGATCGAATAGCTGAAAAAATAATTTTACATGTTTTGGAGACACAAGCAAAACATATTGAAATTTAAATAAAAAAATCCCCTCTTTACCTCGCGCAAATTTTTTTGTAAATTAACCTTCTTTATTTATGATAGAATCTTATAATAATCCTGATCAAGTTACTTCGCCTGACAAATTTGAAGAAGACATAGCTCTTGAAAAATCTTTACGCCCAAGTAAATTTGATGACTTTGTTGGACAGAAAAAAACCGTTGAAAACTTAAAAGTATATATTGAAGCTGCTATGCAGCGCAATGAAGCATTGGATCACGTATTATTATTTGGTCCTCCCGGTTTGGGAAAAACAACTTTAGCTGGAATCATATCGAAAGAAATGAATGTTAATATTAAAGTATCATCAGGGCCAGTATTAGACAGACCTGGTGATTTAGCTGGCATTTTAACTAACCTTGCAATGCAAGATGTTCTATTTATTGATGAAATTCATCGTTTATCAAGTGTAGTTGAAGAATATTTATATTCTGCAATGGAAGATTTTACAATTGACATAATGCTAGACAAAGGACCCAGCGCTAGAAGCGTTCAACTAAATTTAAATCCATTCACGTTGGTTGGTGCAACAACAAGGCTTGGAAATTTAACTTCTCCAATGCGAGATAGATTTGGTGTTGTTTTACGATTAGATTTTTATGATGAAAAAGATTTAATGAAAATAATAATGAGATCAGCTGGAATTCTGGAAATTAAAATTAATAAAGAAGGTGCAATAGAAATAGCAAGACGAAGTAGGGGCACACCTAGAATTGCCAATAGAATTCTTAGAAGGGCTAGAGATTTTGCACAAATAAAATCTAATGGCATAATTGATATTGAAGTTGCTAAAAATTCCCTAAATAGATTGGGTATTGATGCTTTTGGATTAGATGATATGGATCGTAGAATTTTACAAGCATTAGTTGAAAAATTCAATGGAGGCCCTGTTGGATTAGAATCAATCGGAGTAGCAATTTCTGAAGATGCACGCACAATTGAAGAAGTTTATGAGCCCTATTTGATAAAAGAAGGGTTTATTCAAAGAACTTCCAGAGGAAGAAAAGCTTTGGAAAAAACATTTACATATTTAGATGTAGAAAAGCCCAATAAAGACAGTCAATTTAAAAAAAATTAATAGGAAGGAAAATACATGTTTTTTGGTTCTGTAGAAAAACCCCCTCGTTTATCTGAATTTGATTTAGAAGTACCTGAAAAATTAATTGCTCAAGATCCTTTGAAGAAAAGAGATCAATGTAAATTAATGGTTTTAAATAGAAAAGAACAAACCGTTGAACATCGGAAATTTACAGATGTAGTTGATTATTTTAATAAAGGTGATGTTCTTGTAATGAATAATACTCGTGTTTACCCCGCGAGATTATATGCAAATAAAGATAAATCAGAATCGCAAGTTGAAGTTTTTTTGCTAAGAGAATTAGCAGATGATCTGTGGGAAGCCATGGTTAAGCCGGCAAGGAAAGTTCGAATTGGAAATAAACTATGGTTTAGTAAAGAAATTTCCTGTGACGTAATTGATAATACTGTATCAGGCGGAAGAGTATTGCGCTTTGAATATGATCAAGAATCATTATATCCCTTCATAGAAAAAGCAGGGCATTCTCCGCTTCCACCTTATATTGATAGAAAATCAAAACCATCAGATAAAACTTATTATCAAACTGTTTATGCTGAAGAAAGAGGTTCTGTTGCAGCTCCAACAGCTGGTATTCATTTTAGCAATACACTCCTTTCCAAAATGGAAAAAAAAGGAGTACAATTAGCTTTTATTACACTACACATAGGGCTTGGTACCTTTAGGCCAATTATGGTTGAAGATCTTACTAGGCATCAAATGGATTCAGAATTTTTTCAAGTTCCTCAAGAAACTGCTGATATCATTAATAAGGCAAGAGGTCATAAAAAATCAATAGGCGTTGTTGGTACTTCAACCGTTAGAACATTAGAAACTGTTGTTGTATCTGGTTTTCAAATTACTGCAAGAAAAGGGTGGACAGATAAATTCATTTATCCTCCTTATGATTTTAAAATGTGTGATAAATTCATAACAAATCTACACCAGCCTCAATCTACATTGATGATGCTGACGGCAGCATTTGCAAAAAAAGATTTCATATTACATGCATATGAAGAGGCTATTAAGAAAAAATATAGATTTCATTCATATGGTGATTCAATGATCATCATATAATCACATTATGAATAGCAGAGTTGGACAGGGAATCGATATTCATAAATTAGATAATGGAACCCCTCTTATAGTTGGAGGGGTTTTAATTCCTAGTGA
>Ga0066850_10001468_pt1 | contig 12425 bp, 9 predicted proteins | sample ETNtaG_4_FD_67282 | JGI IMG/M metagenome (GOLD analysis project Ga0066850, IMG submission 67282) | Marine microbial and viral communities from oxygen minimum zone, Eastern Pacific Ocean - ETNP201406SV67 | ecosystem: Environmental > Aquatic > Marine > Oceanic | place: Pacific Ocean: Eastern... | reverse complement strand
ATCCATGGGCTAATAATTTATCGACAGGGAGTACAGTTGTAGCTGTTGTAGGAGAATATCCATACGCGGAGGGCTACGGTGACAGCCCAAACATAGGCCTAAGTTCATTTGATAATGCGGTTTTAGAAAAATGTTACAAGTCTGGAGTTCGGCTAGTTGTTGTGGTATTATCTGGCCGGCCGATTATGATAGAAAACCACCTTGAAAAATGGGAGGCGCTTATTGCTGCATGGCTCCCCGGGATGGCCGGAGAGGGCATTGCTGACGTTCTGTTTGGTGATTATAACCCAACAGGAAAGCTTAGCTATACTTGGCCAGCGAACATAAAACAGGTTCCAATCAATGTGGGCGACTCAGACTATGATCCACTGTTTCCGTTTGGCTATGGCCTATCTTATTAATATTTGTTTATCTTTAGCCTGTGTTAAGACATTTTTGGAAACTTAGTTTTGTGTTTTTTGCCTATTTGAATGGGCAAACTATTCAGATAAATGAGATTGTAACATCAAATCAGAATAGTTATTATGATGAAGATGGAGACACTCCGGACTGGATAGAATTATACAATCCTACACCTAATAGTATTTCAATCAATAATTGGGGATTATCTGATAATATAGCAGACACATTTAAGTGGAGATTTCCAAACATAGCTCTTAATTCAGAACAGTATTTACTGGTAATGGCCTCAAATAAGGATCGCACAGATATTATTGCACAGTGGGAGACTATTATTAATTGGGGAGACCAGTGGAACTATTTTATAGGCAGCCAGCCACCTCCACCTAATTGGAATGAACCAACTTTTAATCCGGCCGGGTGGGATACTGGGCCAAGCGGGTTTGGCTATGGTGACAATGATGATAACACAATAATTGCGCCAGCGACAGCGATCTATATTAGAAAATCGTTTTACATTTCAGATTCAGAACATGTAAAAAAAATTGCCCTGCATATAGACTATGATGATGGATTTGTTGCGTATCTAAATGGATCTGAGTTTGCGCGTTCTAACGTTGTAGGTAGCCCACCCAGTTTTGACCAAGGAACTGAAGGGTGGATAGAGGCTCAGATGTATAATGGTGGCAGTCCAGCGCTTTATTGGGTAGACTCATTAGACACATGGGTAGCTGATGGTCAAAATGTATTAGCAATTCAGGTTCATAATTTTGATATCAACTCATCTGATATGTCTTGCATTCCATTTTTTACTATTGGCAGAGACATTGTTATAGATGGAGCATCAGAAGTGGCGGATGAGATTAATTTGCCCAGGTCAATGCTTCACACAAATTTTAAAATTAGCTCTACTGGCGAAACTATTATTATAACAGATTCAGACAGCTCACTTATAGATTCATTATATACTCAAAATCTTTTGCCTGATGTTTCAATGGGCAGAATTAATGATGGAGAAGATGTTGGGATGTTTATGAGTCCAACACCTGGCGAACCAAATGGAGAGGAATCTGTATCAGGTGTGCTAGGGGAGCTAAGCTTCTCACATTCTGCAGGGTTTTATGACGAGTCGCAAATGTTCATTGGCGTATACAGCGATGACAGTGATGTGGATATTTACTATTCTCTTGATGGTACAGAGCCAAACACAGATTCATACTTATATACTAGCCCTATTTTTATTCAGGGAAACAAAGTTGTTCGTGCAGCCAGCTATAAAAGTGGTTGGCTAAAGTCTCCGATTAAAACAGCCACATTTATATTAGATAATGATGGCTATGGGCTTCCCACTATATTTTTATCTACCGCTCCTGAAAACTTTTTTGATTACTACACAGGTATATACGTGATGGGGCCAAATGCATCGCCAGATTATCCGCATTTTGGGGCAAACTTTTGGGAGGACTGGGAAAAACCTATATATATTGAGGTTATGGAAACTGATGGTACATATTTTTCTTCACCAGCCGGGGTAAAGATTTTTGGTGGATGGAGCAGGGGGCAAGATCAAAAATCATTTTCGCTTTTTGCTAGAGGGGGCTATGGTGCATCGGAGTTTAATTATCCATTATTCCCAGAATTGGATATTGATAGTTACCAAAGTTTTGTTCTAAGAAACTCCGGGAATGATTGGAATTTCACGATGCTAGGAGATGGGTACATGACTAGTTTGTTTGATAATATAGATCTGGATCACCAGGCTTACAGGCCAATGTTAGTATATTTAAATGGAGAATTCTGGGGGCTGTATAACCTTCGTGAAAAGGTGAACGAGCATTTTATTGCTGGTCACCACCCCGTTGACCCTGATGAGTTAGACCTAATTGAGGTGGAAAATGCGAATGAGGGTACCATGGAAAACTATAATCAATTGATAGGCTATGTAGAAAACTCAGATATGGAAAGCCCGGAGGTTTATGACTCACTGAGCAAATGGATCGACATAGATAATCATATAAACTATAATGTTGCGCAAATATATATCGACAACAGGGATTGGCCCGGAAACAATATAAAACACTGGAAAGCGCACTCTCAGAACAGTTTATGGAGATGGATATTGTATGACACAGATTTTGGTTTTGGCATCCCCTGGATGGGCCTTGGTTATGATTTTAACACACTGGAGTTTGCGACAGAGCCAAATGGCCCAGACTGGCCAAATCCTCCCTGGTCTACCTTATTATTTAGGAGGCTTCTTGAGAATAATAATTATAAAAATCGTTTTATTAATATTTTTTCTGATCGTTTAAACACAATATTTAAAACGAGTTATTTAACAAATAGGTTAGACTCTCTGACCTCAAACATAGAAAATATAATTCCTATACATCGAGTTCGTTGGCCTAATTCTGCGCAAGACTGGGACTATCATATTCAGATTATGGAAAATTTTGCACAAAACAGGTCGGGGTATATGAGGCAGCACATTCGAAATTATTTTGATCTGCCAAATCTCGCTTATACCTTATTTTTAGTTCCTTCCACAGGCGGAGGTAAAATACAGATCAATACTGTAACCCCCGAGGCTTACCCATGGGGAGGTTATTATTATCCAAACATTCCTATTGAGGTAACTGCTGTGCCTGAAACAGGATATGTTTTTTCAGGTTGGTCACAGTTTCCCGACTCTAGTCAGTCCATGAAGATCCAGGTTACAGATGGTTTCACGCTGACAGCCTTGTTTGAGCCATTTCTTGGTGGCGACACTCTGGATTTAGTGATAAATGAAATAAACTATAACAGTTCAGATGTTTTTAACCCCGGAGACTGGATAGAGGTTTATAACAACGGAACGGACAGCGTAGATATCTCTGGATATTATTTTACTGATGAGAATGAAGACCATCGTTTTATATTTCCTGATTCTATGATTATAGACGCGGGTGGGTATCTAGTTTTGGCCCAAGACACCAGCGCTTTCTTTAATTTTTTTGATCAAACATCAAACGTTATAGGCTCTTTTGAGTTTGGGCTTAGTGGTGGCGGAGAGTCAATTAGCCTGCATGACATAACGGACAGACTAATCGATCAGCTTGAGTATGATGATGCAGCGCCATGGCCCACTGAGGCAGACGGTAATGGCCCCACCCTTGAGCTTATATCGCCAGACCTACCTAATGACATAGCAGAGTCTTGGTCTTTTTCAATCGGAAATGGAACGCCTGGACATATTAATAGCGTGACTGAGTCTTTGAAAGATCAGGATGAAAATACTATCCCAAACACATATTTGTTATACCCAGCATATCCAAACCCTTTTAACTCGAACGTGAAAATTAGGTTTAACGTTCCAAGTGAACAGTTTGTTGAGGTTTCTATTTTAAACATACTAGGAGAAACAGTTCGCATCTTTACTATAAGTGAATATAGTCCAGGGTCAAATACATTAGTCTGGGATGGTAAAAATGATTATGGTCAGGATTTAAGCACTGGCATATATTTCTGCATGTTAAAAACTGAAAAATTCAAAGACAGCATAAAATTGCTGTTTGTAAAATAGACACATTCAATGCGTAGAATATTTTTGTTAACAATATTTGGTTCAATTTTATTTGGTGGAAACTCTACTTCAGATGATCTAGCATATATAATGGTTTCTGAAAAAATTAATAAGAAAGTGGTCCCAATAGACTATCTCAAAAAAGTATTTAATAACAAAAATATTGAAAGACATAAAGAAATCCCCGAACGATTTGCGAGGCCCTATGAAAAAAAATCCTGGGAAGAATACAAGAAATTATTTATTAAAGAATCTCGGATTGTAGCTGGGGCAAAATTTTACAGTGAAAACAAAGATCTTATTATAAAAGTCTCCACAGAATATGATGTGGACCCGTTTATCGTACTAAGTATTGCAGGAATAGAAAGCAACTATGGAAAGCATTATAAGGGGTTTACGGTTTTTAATTCTTTGTATACACAGATTCATGATATGCCTAAGCGCGCAAAGTGGGCATCAAAAGAATTGGCATCATATTTGGAATATTGCTACAAAGACAATGTTGACCCACAAAGTATTGAGGGTTCATACGCTGGGGCCTTTGGTTTTGGTCAGTTTATTCCCTCAAGCTTCAATCGTTTCTCTGTAGACTTTGATAGGGACGGTGTTCGAAGGCCCCATGATTGGCCAGACGTATTAGCAAGCATTGCTAATTATTTAAGAAAAAACGGATACACATCAGGTAGTACTAATTATGATAAGGGTGGAAATATTTGGAAATCCGTTTGGGCATATAATCACTCTGATAACTATGTCATGGCCGTTCTCGGTCTTACAGAAAAAATTAGAGAGAGGTGCTCTAATCTTAAATAATACTAAAATCTGACAGTAAGCATAATTATTTTCCCATCTCTTTTAATATCAATGGGAATGCTTTGGCCTGGTTTTATCTCTTCCATACGTTTCATGTATTCATAAATATCTTTAACTGGTTTTTTGTTTATTGACTTGATTATATCTCCAGATCTAATACCAGCCTTAGCAGCCGCACCGCTTGTGTCATAGATTTTATCTACCTTTAAACCTTCGACGGTGCTGCCATAATGGGGCATTATCCCCATTTTTACTTTTTGATTATATCTCTGTGTTGGTCGTTTTTTAGGTCCTGCGACCGTGAACACAGGTTTCTTTTCATTTCTGCTTAGGTCTATCACTGCTTTATATATTATTTCTAGTATTTGTTTTTCTCCGGAAGAGTTTATGTCTTGCCAGTCATCCTCTGGGAGGTGATAGTTGTTGCTATAGTCACTGGTAAAAAAGAATAATACAGGAATGTCTTCTGCATAAAAACTTGCATGGTCACTTGGTCCATACCCGGCCTGATCATATTCTAATTTTATTTTAGAAATTTTTGATAAACTGTCTAACATCGGTTCAAACACCGGAGAGGTTCCAACTCCTCCAATCATTGCCGTAGAGTCCTTCATTTTTCCGATCATATCCATATTAATCATGGCAACAATATTGTTTTTTTCAATAGATGGATTTGCGATAAAATATTTAGACCCGAGTAGTCCTTTTTCTTCAGCGTCAAAACCTATAAGCAGGATACTTCTTTTCAACAGCTGCCTATTAGACTGAAGTTTATGAGCGAGCTCTAATAGTCCAGCTGTACCCGAAGCATTATCATTGGCCCCATTATGTATTGCACTTGTATCTGGCTTCAGAGATCCAGACCCAGGGCCTCCATATCCTAGATGATCGAAGTGAGCACCAATAACAATATATTCATCTCTATACCTGTGATTTCTACTAATTATTTCTCCTATTACATTAGCCGCCCTAGAGTAAATGTTTTTTAGCTCTACGCTTGCTGATATTGTAACGCTTGGAATATTGAAAGACACAGATTTAAGAAGTCGATTCATTTTATTTTGAATCAGTTCTCTCGATGTTCCCGCTTTTTTGAGGATATTATCCGCAATGTTATTATTTAAATGGATAGCGGGGATTCCTGATTTTGAATAGCCAGATATATATTTAAAAGGTATTAGCGTTGTGTCTTCTATTTGGGAAATAAATAATATTCCTGCTGCGCCTCGGTCTCTCGCTTCTATCATTTTTTTGTGCAGATCAGAGTGGGGGGCATAGATGGAATGGGGGCTGTCTCGCTCAGGGCTGTGCCTCATTACCATTACCCATTTCCCCTCTACATTTAATTCTTTATAATCATTCCACACCAAAGAATCAGTTACCATGTTAAAACCGTACCCAGCAAAAACAATGTCGCTTGAAAGGGTTGCATTGCCAGAAAACCACAGGGGGATATAGTCTTGCTCTATATTCATGGGTTTTTCATTAACAGATAGAGAATTATTCTTCCCAAGTTTTACACTATCAAGAAGACTAAAAGTTTGTTTGAAAGATCCATTTTCACCACCTGGCTGAACCCCAAATAATTTTAAATTATTAATAAGGTATGAAATAACATCTCTTGATTCTCTGGTCCCGGGGTATCTGCCAGCCCTATCATCATTGGCCAAGAACTTGATATGTTTCATGATATCAGAGTCAGAAAAATCTGGAGATCCTATGTCCCCGGGCCCGACCTGACGAAACCAGTAAAAACAAAACCCAACCGCGATAATAATGGATATTGTTGATAATAATCTTCTGTTCTCTGTCATAATAAAATTCTCTTAGATTAATTTAACACCTTTAATTATATGTCATGAAAAACAATAATATAAATATTAAGGTTGAAAGAACCACTATCAAAGGCAGATCCTCATGTGAGATGTTTTTGTATAATATGATAATAAAGAGCGAACAGGCTTATGATTCCTGATCATGTAAACTAATTAATCATAGGACTTATAATTATATATACTAGGTACACCAGTAAAACCCATTTTCCGTATAGGCTGGTTAAGTGTAGGGGCTTGAGCAGCTTTCTATAGTTTGTTCTTGAACCAAGATAAATGGTTGAATTATTACTGTTTGGCGTTGAAGTATACTGCCAAAGATGGTAGCCAAACGTTTTTACCATATTAATATCTTCTGTATCATAGCATTCACTAGCATATATTTTTTTATATTCTTCTGTTGGCAAAATGTGGTCGCCTGCGTCAATTATATTCATAAATATATTGGAAAAATATTTATCTGGTAAAACAGAGGGTTCAATACCAATGATCCGACCGTTATGGTTTAACACCCTACTAAATTCCTTTAATAATAGCTTACATGTTACGGAGTCGATATGATGAAGGCAGAGTGAAATAAAAACAAGATCAAAAGAATCGTTGTCAAAAGGGATTTTATCATCTTCTGTAGAAATAAAAGATATTTGTTCAAACTGCTTGTTAGGATATTTTATTCTTGAGCTGATAACCCTACTCTCGTCCACTTCTACACCTGTATAATCATCTGAGTGAAACAATTCTGAGTTTGACCCAATCCCGCAGCCAAAATCGAGTACTTTTTGACCCTTTTGATAATAATTGCCTACAAAGTCAAAAGTATGTTTACCTTGAAGTGGTACAACAAGGTTTTTGTATACAAACGTTTCCAATTTAAGAAATAGACCCATAGTCAGTCTTTGTAAAGAGATAGAACCCAGAGCGCATCTTCTTCTGAAAGTCTTTTTCCCAACTGACCGGCTGCGGTTGCTTGTTTATCATTTCTTTGGCCCAGAAGGGCACACGCTGTCGGGTTATCGTATAGTATCGCCCCAAGTAGAGCATGCAAGACAGGGTCACAATTAGTATTTGAAAATCTGTTTTTAATTTTTTCTTTATTTGATTTCATTTTATCTATAAAGTCAGCGTTTTTGAACTCTTTTACGTTTCTCCGGAAATCACCTTTGGGGAACTCCTTTACCTGATCATATTTACCGGTTAGGATGCCATGCTTTATTGGCGAAAAATAACAGACCCCGATATTATTCGATTTTACATGCTGTTTTAATCCTGATGTTACATATTTAGTATCATACACATTATATAAGGGCTGTACAACATCGGGGGTGACTATATCCATGAACTTTAATATTTTACTTGAAGACCAATCAGACAAGCCTATAAACCTAGTCTTACCCTCCTCTTTGAAGCGGTAGATCATTTCAACCGCATCGTCCAGGTATTCATTGTTATTACCAAAGTTGCAGTGGTGCAAGTACATAAGATCAACACAGTCAGTTTTAAGATATTTTAGAGACTTTTCCATTTTTATTTTCATATAATCAGGATGGTACCAGTGGTTATGGGGGCCCATATCCCACCCAACTTTAGAAGCTAAAAAAATATTATTTCGAGGGATTTCCCCCCACATAGAACCAATAACTTTTTCAGAGTGGCCTTCACCATACACGTCTGCTGTGTCCCAGTGATTTATGTCACATGAGTATGTTTTTAATAATGCCATCCTAGAGTCTTGATCAGACTGATTAGCCCAGCCTACGTTGGACCCACCAGAAGTATTTTCTTTTCCATATGACCAGGTGCCCAGGCTGATAACTGAAACCTGCTCATTGGTTTGACCTAAAGTAATTTTTTCCATTGTTATTAATATAAATCAGACTGAAAGTTGGTGCAAAGATATTAAAATTTATGTATAATGGAGCAACAATATTTAAAAGTTATAGATATAGGTCACAATGGAAAGTTTCCAGACGATGCGATATCAATTTTGGAAACAACCGTAAGCCAGTGTGCATACGAAAATAAAGTAAAAGCAATTAAGATAATTACCGGCCACGGATCTGGAAAACTCCGTAAAAGTGTTCGAGAGTGGTGTCGTTATCAAGAGGGTCGTTTCAAAGGTGTAATCTATGGAGAGGACTACGATATGTTTAATAAAAATGCCGTTGACATGAGAAGTGAATGTAACCAGCCTGATGATGATGATTTTGGTAGACACAATTCTGCAATTACATATATATGGCTATGGTAGGCAGCGGGAGATGATGGTATGATAAAAACATATACCAGATTGTTAACATCTATACTTATTGTGTTATTTGTTTGTGATTGTGCGGGAAGTACCTACAAGAAGATGAGCATTGAAAACCCTGAAGAGCTATTGTCTATACAAGACTCTCTTCTTAGAATAAAAAAAAATGATATTAATATATTAGAAGCACTAGCCTCTGCTAACAATAGAGTGGCTGAAAAACATATGAAGCAAGGTGATTATATATCAGCCGCTGGCCACTTTAAAAAGGCAACAGAACTAAACACTAGAGATGTTGCATCAAAATATGGGCTGCTATTAGCTGATGGAAATGTCTTAGTTAAAAAGGGAAACAAGAATGGTATCTGGGACGCGATTGAAAAATACTCGAAGGCCGCAACATTATACCCTAAAAATGGTGAGCCATTTTATTGGATGGCGATTGCGTATACCAAGCTCGGAGACACCGACTTTGATCTCATACTTAAATCATATGAAAAAGCACTGTCTCTTGAGCTTTACAACGAGCTTAGAACTGAAGTAGAAAAAAAACATAAACGCGCTAAAGAAAGAAAGAATAAATTAGATTCTTTTTGGAAATGAACCAAGGGCTTACTGTCACAAAAAGGCGAAAATTATATAAAACTTATAATTTCTTGACACGCGATTGATTATTAGGTAAAATTGCTCCCACTCAGCATCTATTGTTGCTGAGTGACTTAAAAATCCGAGGTATGAAATGAGATCACAATTGAGCTTTAATAGGCGGGTTGTATACTCGCTGACTGTTCTGTTGCTCATTGGGCACACTGTGTCCATGGCAGCAGAAAAATTTACTGTATCAGGAACAGTGATTTGGCCTGATGAAGAGAAGAAAAAAAAGCAAAAAATCATTCTTGAAGGGGAAAAGTCTTATGATGAAAAGATCAGTAAAAAAGGCAACTTTAAAATAAGAAAGGTTTTAGGTGGAGATTATTCTTTAAAGATTCAGGTAAATAAAGAGACTGTCCACGAAGAAACTCTAACCGTAACTGGTGAACTACTAGATTTAAAGATCAAAGTAGCCGCAGCCTCTAGTGAAACACCAGCCCCAGCTCCTGAGGTTATTGCATCCGGTGCGCCCGTAGTGGAGACGCCAGTTCAGGCGGCTGTTACAATAGCTCCAGTCCCACAAACTGCTGGAGCCAGTGGTGGCGCTTCAAATGATTTTATTTTAAACGAGCTAAACTTCGAGATAAAAAAATTGACGGCTGAGTTTAAACATCTAACCAGAGAAATGGATGATCTAAAGGCATTGAGTAAGATGTGGATTAACCCACTAACAATTTATTCAAAAGAAATAATTCTCAAAAATGGTAGCACAGTTTTTGGTAAAATTGTGTACCAAGATGATAAATCATTAAAAGTTGAAACCCTTGTTGGATATCTGATTATAAAACGCGAAGAGGTTGTTCGAATTGTTGATAATGTTATTACAGAAGATCAGCAAGAATATGTTCCAGAGCAGATCAGAGAGAGCTATGCTCCGCCTCCTATGCCAAAGCTCACGGTCCCCAAATACACTTCTTCTAGTGTTTCTGATAGAGACATGGGCCAGAAATTTTCTGCTAATTGTGTGTTGATGGGGAATATATCTGAAAAGAAAGACAGCCAGGGAAACATTGTGTTTAATGGCGAAATAAAAAACATTGGAGGACGGCGAGCTGACTTTGTAAAGGTAGATTTTGTTTTTCGTAAAAACTGGAGTGGCGAAACTCGAACACTTACAACATTTATTGCCGGTTCATACAATACGTTTGACAGTGGGATTGTATCAGACGCGAGCCTGTTGCCTGGTGCGCTAGGAAAGTTTGAGCTTTACGTTCCTCAAGACTTTGGATCCTTTATTGGTTATTCATATGTAATTGATTGGGAGGAGTACCAATAGAATATATTGGAATCTAAGTAATGTATAGAGTTTTATACACCATTTTGATATTTTCCTTAGCAATTGTTTATTGTCAGACAGGCAACGCAGACGTATTCTTTTTGGATATGGGCATTGCTATCGAACCAAAAAGCGGGTCAGAGAAGATAAGCAGGCAGCTAATAAAGCCATCTCCTGATATCAATAATATAAAAGTTGTGAGAAATAAAGAAAACAGATCTATCTATATGGCCACTACTTCTGAAATGTTTTCATCATTAGATAAAATTAATGATCATGTCTCTGCTATAGAAAAGTCTTTTGCATCAAAACTAGAAACCCTAATAATAGAAAACTCTAGATTGAGAGATCAGGTTATTAGTTTAAACCAAAAATTAAATTCTGAAATTATTAACACAGACTATAAAAATATTATTAATACTAAACCAATGGTTGAGGTTTCTGCTCCCACAGAAAGTGATCCCGTTAGTGTAGACATAATTGAAGCAGATTTACCTGTAGACAAGACTGAAAATATTATTAATGAATCTTTAGGGTTTGACGATGAAATATATGCCTCTGGCATGATTTCCTATAATAACAAAGAATATGACAAATGTATTCAATATTTTAAATCTCTTTCTCTAATAGAAACAAATAAACGAACATCTGGGAACATTCTACTTTTTCTAGCAGAGTCATATGAACAGATTGGCCGATATAAACAAGCGTTAATTCATTTAAATAAATTGTCCGATCTTGGAGTTGCTAAATATTCTGACTTAGTTCTGATAAAACAGGGGATGATATATCGCAACATAGGGATGTATAATAAGGCTCAAGAAATGTTTAAGTCTTTAGTTAGTATTTATCCTGATAGCAAATATGTAGGTCTTGCACAAGCAGAAATAAACAATATTTAATCAAAATGAATAGAAAATATATTATAATTATACTATCAATTGTTTTTTGCAACCTAGTTCTTGCTTCTACACGTATTGTATATACGAGACCAGGTTTGATGATGCGAGTGCCAACTTCAAGTGTTCAAAAAGCCCCCTATGTTTTTAGAACAGGATTTGGAGTTGAGCTTCATAATTTTGATCCGATCAATACAGCCAAGGGTGTTTATTTTGACATGGAGTTTGGTAAAGGTTTTACAGCAGGTTTTTCAGCTGTGCAAGGAGGCGATACGACATCGTTAGATTTAATCTCAAAATCACAGTATGCTCCTCAAGTAGAATTTGGTTTTCATTTTCAACAAAGAATTTTTACCTATAACGATATTTCACTTTCAGCCGGACTACAGGATGTTGTGTTCCAGAACAATCAAAATGAAGAACAAATGCTCAGTCTAAATACTGATTTATTATCGTTCTTTGTGGTTTTGGCCAGTGAAAAAGACTTAGGTGATTATAAAATGAGCACATTTATGGGATTCGGGACCGGTGGTCTTGGACCGATGGATAGTGTCAAAGTAGTAAGTGATTCAGCACAAACAGCTAATGCGGGAGTTTTTGTTGGATTCTTATTGAAAACACCCTACTTCGGTAGAACTGGTGGAATGGATATTGTGGGTGAATTCGATGGAACAGGTGTCAATGTGGGACTCCGCATCCCCCTTACCTCGGATTACCGCCTGAACCTTGGGTTCACCCACATAGA
>Ga0066850_10001467_pt1 | contig 12431 bp, 10 predicted proteins | sample ETNtaG_4_FD_67282 | JGI IMG/M metagenome (GOLD analysis project Ga0066850, IMG submission 67282) | Marine microbial and viral communities from oxygen minimum zone, Eastern Pacific Ocean - ETNP201406SV67 | ecosystem: Environmental > Aquatic > Marine > Oceanic | place: Pacific Ocean: Eastern... | reverse complement strand
GTGCTACGTACGCGAAGCACCTGTATTAATCCATTCTGCTATATGCACATTTTTTCCGGAACAAGGAAACACGAATCCTAATCACTATGTCAGATCCCATCCGGATTTCCAATAAACGAAATATTCGAGTCATCTTCAAGGGGAGGAAACGGGAGCATTTCAATCTCATAATTGTTGATGTTGTTGTTTGCCGCCCATGCTTTGGACCACAGATCGAGCCTCTCCGAGTTCAGGTGAGACGCTAGGACTGACAAACCTTCTTCTAGGCTCCCAAAAGCCGAAATGAGACGATTGACTACCTGTTTCGGTAGGTCCAAGAAGCTTACTGAGTTCCCAAGAACGCAACCGGCTGGAATTACGGACCAGAGCAATCTCCTATCCAACTGTTGGTTAATTATCGCTTGGCATGCGATCCTTGCTGACCCTGCCATATCCGATGGCCCATCCCACCTAGACTGCCTACGATAGGGGCCTTCAGGGATGTCAGAATCGAAGGCAGGATGAACAAGCCCGACCTCTCCAGCAGCCATGTCAATGTGGGTTCCACGTATGAAAGGGATTCCTTTGGACCCCTCTTGCCAGTCAGAGATATGGCTGGACCAAGTTACCCGATCCACCTCTCCAACCCTCACACGAATTGACTTGCCGCCAGGGTTCAGCCAAGTTCCTTCTTCCACTAGCCTCGGTTTATCTGCCAAGGCGCCGATTGCATTCAGCGTAATGCCACGATCCCGCTCAGATCTTGGCATTTTGGGGACGGCCCACGATGCATCGGTCCAGACCGACCATGGTCCGCGTTCGAGCTCTAGGAAGGGAGCTCTTTTGTCTAAGCCTTCGCCAGGGGAAATGTCACTCGATCTAAGGGGCCCGAAGCTAGTCAGAACCTCTGTTTTTCCGCCAACGGAAATGCCCAAAACTGCAACACCTAGGGCCCCACCGAACAAGAGTTGATGATCCTCTGGGAAAGACCAAACACTTTCCCATTCGTTATTCGAAACCAATAGCTTCCTCAGGGGCGCACTACTCTTCTCCCTCAGCACGGACTCGGGAACCACCAACCTGACTCTCCCGGCCTTCTGAGTAAGTTGCAAGGCCCTTTCGATGTAGAGTCTGTACAGGTTCACGTTGCCTTTGATCGCTGAGAACCTAGGTTTGCCATCGAGTCCTGTGAATTGCCTCAGCTCCTTCGATAGCTGCTTCCTTAGACGGCTGCCCTCGGGGTGGCCCCTGAACCTATCCTTGATCCTCAACCACGGGGGTCTCGATATCAACAGTATGGGTTTTTCGTTCCATGGCCACTCACCCCTGAGAGGGTCAACGCAACGAACATTGCTCTCAACGATTAGGTCGGCCTCTGACCGACCAATCAGCACATCGTCTCCCTCGCCTTCGAGATCCACCATCCCCAGACGAGCTAAGACAATCAGGATTCGCCTTCGAGCACTCTCAACTGCAAACTCCGACGCATCGGTAAGTTGGAGCCCCTCGAGAAGCTTGAGCGTGTCCTCCTTTCGCTCACTATCGCTCAGGTTTTTGAGCCTCTCAAGATGAATTCTGAGAATCCTCTCCGCGAAGAGGCCCGCACCTACGCATGGGTCAGCAAACGGCAGAGGAATGCCCGTCTTAGTTTGATTATCCAATGAATCAGAATAGTCATTTCCTGATGTTGACCTCCCCTCTATTTCGTCATTGAACTGTTCTGCAAAAGCCCTGAAGCTGGGCGGAAGGGCAGCGAGAGAGAGAGTTGCCGGAGGCTCCTTCTTCCGAGTTCCACTGTGTCGCAACTCGTCATAGAGCACAGCATCAACAAATCTGGCTGGAGTGGCGTAAACTCCTCGAGGAGAGCGCCCGTCTCGCTCAGCTTCGTATCTAGCCAATAGGTGGTCCAACACTGATCCGGGGTTACTGAGAAGCCCAGCAGGCAATGTGGGCCATCCACTGGGGAGAGTCGCAGCAATGGGCTGTACTTGCTTGGTTGCAAGCATCCAAGATTCTAACCAGACTTCGATTTGTGAGGTCCTATCGGGACACTCGTGGTCTAGTCTTGCATACCACCCCGATGTTTCGCTGGCCATGGTGGATGGGCCCAGAGCCTCTTCTTCTTTCAAGGATTGGTTTGGAAAAAGCTAACTTGCCTAGCCATCTATTCCATAGACATCTTGGTCCAACTCTATTACCATCCTTCTTTGCAGTAACCAGGAGAGTGCCTCGTCAATCTCTTCGGTTCTAATTCCCAAAGGCTCCAACACCGCTGCTATCGTCTCAAAGTTAACTCCTCTACCATTCACACCTACATCATCAATGGTATTCATGATATGTTCAGAGATGATCACTAGGAGCGGGTCATCATCAGAACCCAAGGCACCAAGGTCAACAAGGGGAAGGACTTCCTCAGAAGCCGAGCTCTCCTCAGTATTGGATTCGTCAGACGACTCGTATACGTCGAACAAGTTTCTCTGATGTGGGTCGGTCCAAAAGGATCCTTGGGCCGCCTCCCTCTTCCTCTTTAGGCGGCGAACCAAAGAATCAATCCTATACAGCCGCTGCTCGAGCCTTAACTGCTCCCTTCCAAGATGCTTCCCTACCAGATCCAGCTCTTCCGTGGCCCTTTCATCCAGCCATTTGGCCAAGTCCCATTTTGGGTCTAACCTTAGCATGGTCTCCCAAAGCTCAGCTACAGAACCCGGTAAGGTCCTGACGTCGATCCTCGGCTCCTTATTACCATCACTCGCCCTCCGGTCCATCTGTCGTATGTGTTGCTTGACCGTCTATGAATTATCGCCTGATATCTACTGAGTTCTATGGGGTCGGATTGATGAATGAAAAGGAGGTGCCCCGGTTCATGACGGCCTACCGTTTGACCCTCCTGCCTGGTGATGGGACGGGTCCGGAGGTTATTGAGCAGGCCAAGAAAACTCTGTCCGTCTTCGAAGAATTGGGCCCTCTGTCATTCGACATAACCGAGATTCCTTGCGGTGGCCAGTTCTATTTGGAGACCGGGTTGGAGTGGCCAGAAGGATCTTTTGAGCACTGCAGAGATGACTCGGACTCCATCGTCGTTGGAGCAGTTGGCTGGCCCGGCGCGCGGCTTCCGAATGGAGACGTCGCGGGAGGACAGGTTCTGTTGGGCTTGAGGTCCGCCCTCGATCTGTACGCAAACGTTAGGCCTGTAAGGCTGTACCGTGGTGTCAATCACAAGGTGCACGGATCATTCAAGGACGTATGGGATCACGAACTTGTGGATATGGTACTAGTGCGAGAAAATACTGAGGGGTTGTATCACTCTTTGCTAAGACGTTCGGCTCGGGCCGCTCAGGGGGGTGAGAAAGATGAACCCTTAGTCATCGAACGATTCCCGGGCCTGAATGGTCATGTAGCTTGGGATGCAAGACCAATCTCGAGGAGAGGCAGCGAGAGAGTCATCAGGTTTGCCTTTGACCTAGCAGAGCGTCGAGAAAGCAGACTCGGGGCTCCCCAGAAGGTAACCTGCGTGGATAAGAGCAATGTGACAAGGGGTTGCCGATTGTTCAGAGAGGTATTCCATGAGGTCTCAGATAAGTTTTCTGGGATCGAGACAAATGAGGCATACATCGATGCATTCACAATGTGGCTGGTCAGGAACCCTGAGGACTTGGATGTCGTGGTTCTTCCAAATATGTTCGGCGATATAGCCACGGATTTGGCATCCGTTCTACAGGGGGGAATGGGCATGGCCGCCAGTGCCAACATTGGCGATGAACACATGCTGTTCGAGCCAGTCCATGGCTCGTCCCCCAAGCATGCAGGGCAAAACAAGGTAAACCCAATTGCGGCCATTTCGTCCGTACAACTAATGTTGGAGTCCCTGGGTGCCCGTCACCAAGATGAGGATGCTAACTTCTGCGCAGATATTTTGGATCAGGCAATTTCGAACCATCTTTCATCCGGGTCCCCCGTAACATATGATCTCGGGGGAAACGCCTCGACCTCTGAAGTAGGTGATTCTATTGCGAGCCTTTGTGCTATGCTCCTTGAAGCAAAAGGCGCTTAGATCCTGTCCGATGCAGCCGCCATCGTTTCCAAAGCTTCCCTAAGAGCCACATGATTATTCCAATCCGTAGGCCCCAAATCATTGGAAACCAATTCAATAAGAAGAGCTTCTGCAGCTCGAGCAACTTCATCAACAATAGTCACGTTTGCACAGATTGCTGTTCTTGATAGTGGATTGAGGTCAATGACCAAAACTTCCTTCCCAAGCGCTACTAGGGCCTGGCATCGATCTCCGTCCTCGAGAGGAACAAGAATGGTGTCAGCTGCTTGAATTCCTTTAGCACTGCAGATTGATCTAGGGCCTTCGAGTCCCTCTATCCTCCCATCTTCTTCAGAGCCAAATAGCTCCACCGAACTGACGCTCGCTCCCCAGTTTCCGCCAAAGCCCTCCGGCGCTTGCTCCTTGCGTACTCTGTCTTGTTGTTCCCCAAGCAGTGATAGGAGCCCCTCAACTCGACTGGGCGTTCTGTAGAATAAATTGACTTCAATTGGACAGCCAACAACAGCGGCAACGCGAATCAGCTGTTTCCCAGCAAGAACCACGGTATTGCCGTTAACGGAAATAACAGGATTTTCTGCCGCCTTGAGCCTTGACGCTACCTCTCGAATAGCAAGCTTTGCAGACTCTGTAGTTCGCTCTCCAATCAGGTAATCGAAGGCCTCTCCTCTACCATGGGCAATCATTGCTGAATCCGCAAGGAGGCCAAGGGACGCAGCATTGGCCAATTTCTCCCTAGCTAACAGAGAATCCTTCCGAGGGTGACTCCAAGAGGTTTGATCCAAGTCAATCACCAACCACTCTCATTGAAAGATTCAGGGGAGGCACTCCCCTATTCATCGCACTGGTAGAAACCAAATCAACACCTGCGTCTGCTGCCCAGATCTCAAGCTCCGATCTAATCACCCCGCCGGATCCTTCGAGGATGCACCAACCTCTCAACCCTTGTTCAATCAGAGATTGGTTTGCCATTGCGGATCCAGAAACCCCCATGTTGTCTAGCAATAGCACTATTCTTTCAGAGCCCCCCCTCTTGATTTGCATATTTTTCCAAGCTTCAGCTGCAGCGATTGCCTGTTCAACCGAACTTACCTCGACCACGGAGAAGTTGGCATTGGCTTCGAGGTCTATTCCATTTACTGCAGATGAGACTGCACGCGTCTCATCAAAACCCTCTTGGACCCATACGTGTAGGTCATTCTCCTTAATCATCAGTGAATCAGCCCTACTTAGCCTGTGAGTTAGCCCTCCCCCAACATGCACGGCCCACTTATCCAGCAGCCCCCATGACGTTTTCCTTGTACATGCGACCCGCATTTCTCCCGATGAACTGACCCATTCAGAAGTACAAGTCGCAATCCCAGACATCCTACCAAGGACGTTTAGCAGTACGCGTTCACATCTGAGTACGCTGGAGGCAGGACCAGAAACTGAAAGAATGGCATCCCCCGTCCCGATCGCACCTCCCTCACAAACATGCCAAACAATCTCACAGTTCGAAAAGTGACGAGATATCAGGCGGTTAGCTACGAACTGACCTGCCAGCATTCCAGGATTTCTCGAGTTAACAACGGCTTGGACCTCTTCTTCAGATCCACCCCCTCCGCCACATTCGTCTTGGACCATTGCATCCATCCATCGATCGATTGAATCTGTGAACAGGCGAGTCGGACCGCCCCCTTCTTCCCCATTCCAGAGGAGGTGGGATCGGTCATGTGGCAGAGTCGGCATGGTCCCGGGGCTGACGTCACTCCTTGAAAGGTACTTGCCACTGTTTGAAGGCCCACATCACTCGATTGCCTCGAGTCCTGACTCAGCAGCTGAGAGGCAAGCGAGAATATCATCAACTGTAGTTCTCGCATTAACCAGATTCTCAGAACGGACAGTAATCCTTAGTTCAAAGATGTCATCGCAATCCACCAAGGACGCTTCAAATTCATCCGGATCGTCGGGGGATATCGCTGCAAGAAGGGCCTCAGCCCTAGCCCTATCACCTCTCCAGACTATGGAAGACTCTGTGGAAATAGCCATATCAAGCGTCTCAAACTCCCCAGAACCTGTTTCCAGCCCCAAGCTCATCATCCTCTGAAAATGACTGGACTATTGTTCTGAGGAGATAGTAGAGGATGATTGAGAATATTGGCAGCCCCCAGTCCTCTGATACCCTTGTCACATCCGGGATGTAGCCGCTTCCATTCAATATCTGAAGTGCCACGCCCAGAATCGCATCCGCGAATGTGTAGACTACACCCCCCAGTCCCAGGAGTAGAACGCTCCTGCCCGTGAAAGTCCCCTCTTTCCATCGAAGTACCCCTAGAGACAGGGCGAAAGAGAAAAGAGAGATTAGAACCCATGGAAGAACGTCATCCAGAGTTGTGATTACCAACTCAAAAATACCTCCGTCGGGCATCGGTCCAGTCATCTTTTGGTAGGAAAGCAGGACAGCAAGCAGTATGGTGACTATTGACAGCCCCCAAAGTAATGATGAGAACAACCCCCCCGTTGCACTCTCCCTCATATCCATCATCAGTCGTTCCATTTGCTGCTCCCAACCCAGTCCCTTACCGAGAAGCCAGATTCCGATGAAGAGTGGAAGCGCCCCAATCAAGGCTATCCCATTTGGCAGGATTAACCCAAGACCGATAATCATTAGGAAGATTGCCAGAGGAACAAGCAGGCGAGCTCGGAAACGGGGATCCTCTACCGCTTTGATGATGTAGTAGTAAGTCCCTTCTATTCCTTTGGATTGCCTGACAATTACTTTCTCAACTGTGTCTACCCGGATTCTCGATGTAATTATCGGGAGGCAGGCTTCGTCGTCAGCCCCGTCCGTGACTAGAACCGCACTATCCGGCTGGAAATCTTGGATAACCTCATCCAACTGGCTCGCAATCGCCCTGTCGCTCCTTGGTCCAACCCGAACGTCCCCTGTCAGGATTGCTATCTCCACTTCGTCGTTTGGGTCAGAGTTCTCAGCAATCCTGTCGTGGTGGTGTAAGGCACCCAGAACGGCGTTGGTGTCAGATTCTTCCGGATCAGCGATTCCAAGTCTCAAAGCGGCGGTTAGAGCAGGCTTACGACCAACAACAGGTCCCCGGATACCAGCTTTGACTCCGAGGTCGTTATCCCGATCTACCGTAAGAACGAGTGTTCGAACCATGCACGCCCCCTTTGTCGGGAGTTGAGGAGGCCCCACTTATGAGTGATTGGCCGACTTGCTGACCTTCTCCTCGTCTATGTTGGCCCCCTCCTCGCTCTCAAATCTGAACCTCCTCCTCTGCTTCGCTCTGAGGTACTTGAGTGGGTGATTCATCCATTCTTGGTCACAAAGAGAGTCATCGCCTGGTTGCACAGGGCACCTCGCGTTCGTCTTCAGGGCCGGACAACCATGTGGCGTGTATTCCCGTTCAAAGATTTGGTTTACTTGGTATGCTGTTGTTTCGGCATCGTAGTCCGGTGCACTAGCAAAGAAGCTGCAAGCCTGCTCCCTATTCAGTCCAAGAGCGCGAGAGAATGCGGCTAGGAAAACCCTGCCGACGTGATTTACGTTGACTCCTCGACTCAGCTCCGAAACCGCGGATTCGAAACAGGGAGGCCAGTCCTCCCTTATTGCGGCTGTCATGGGCATCTCATCTTCGTCTCTCTCAGATTGAAGGCTGGTTATTCGTTGGACGGGTTCAGCAAATTTAGCAGCGAATTCGTCATCCATCTTCTCCATTCGCTCAGCGCAACTGCGATTTAGGCTCTCACGAATCCTCTCCTTGATCAACCTAGCAGTACGTTCTCTGCTACCTTCTCCGGAGGCTGCATCTAGGCAAACCCACCCGTCTCTCAGTGGCCTATTGACAAGCCTCCAGTAATTCCCCGAGATTCTTGGACTCAATTCGATGAAATCAGCCATCGGAACCCAATACTCAACGCCTCCAGCACCCCCCTCCTCCACCTTTATTCCCGACAGATATGAGTTGGAGATTAACGGGAAACTATCACTGTCCATTCCCAATAGCCGGTCTGCCCTACTAGCCTCACCTTCTATCCATCTCGCCAGTAAACGCTGATCGAAAGAGGCGCAAACTACTAACATGGCGTGCAGGAAAGAAAGCGCTTCGGTCATCCTGCCAACCTCAGTGGATATGTCTATGCCGGCCGAAGCCCCAACCCCATCCTCCTGGAGGATTGAATCAATCAGCCTGATCCTGCCCCTTACTCGAACGTCCTCTAGCCATGGCGCCTCAATAAGGTCATCAACCGAGATTCCGTTTTCTTCCAACATCTTCCTAATGAATTCGTTACCTTGGGGCAAGAATGGGTAGCGAGCGAGCAACCCTTCATCCTCGATGGGAGGAGGTCTGAGTGGAATGGGCACGAGGTGCAGTGACCCGCGAGGGTTCTTCAACACTCACCGAGCCCTTCCACTGCACATGCCACCGAGTCAAGAACCTATCAGACTCTCTGCAGTCAGTCAAGAACTGGTGGGTTTGCAGGATGACGTACGGGACTTCTTTGGGTGGGATTTAGCCGAGGATATGGAAAGTGCGCAACTCCTCTTGTCCAGAGTTGAAGGCTCCGAGGTCGAAACATGGATGAGACACAAACGCCTCGTCACGATCTCAAAGTTGTACAGGAGACTTGTAATTCGTCGTTCAGATGTTTTAATCCTAGGCGCGGCGTTAGAGCCCGAGGAATTGGCCGACGCCCTCTCGCGACCCTCTCTGCTTGTAGCAGCGGACGGCTCATCCGGTGCTCTTTCCGAACTTCCCGGCTCCATTTGTGACAAGGCTTGGTCGCGCCTTGTTTGCGTTGTTAGCGATGCGGACGGTGGAGATGGAACCTTTGAGGCGGTCAAACGCTCAGTCCCGATTGTTCTCCATGCTCATGGGGACAACAGAACAGAATGGTCTAAGTTGCTGGAATTCGCTGAGACTCTGACAGATCCTCCGGACTTGGTCCTCACCCACCAGACTCCTGAATTGATCCGCGGGATGCACAATCCAGGAGGCTTCACCGACGGAGACAGGGCTGTTTCATTCCTACTGGCGTTAGGTGTGGACAAAAATCAAATTTCCCTGCTAGGAACTAGGAATGACCTAGTGGGCAGATGGTCAGGCAAGACACAGCATTCGATAAAGATGGAGAAGCTAAGCTGGATGACTAGGTTCCTTGATGTTCAGGGCTTCCAGGTCAATAGCTAGATTTCGAAGGCACCCACTTCGACCTGAGACCCGTCGCTGCTAATCTTGCCGGAGAATTCTTGGGTTTGTCCACGGTTGCTGACTACCACGGTGAAATCGGTTTCGTCTACCTCTCCTTCCTTCTCAAAGTGCCGCACCATTATGGTATAGCTGCCTTCCGGGGCCTCGGACGACCAAGCAATTTCCTGTTTCCCCTCTTCGGGACTGTAGCTCCCAAAGTCGAAAGAACCACCCTTACCCTCATCGGGACTGAAGAATGACACCTCTTGACCATCCGGACTCATCACCGAAAGACCCAGATCGCTGGGAGAGTCCCAGGACAGCATGACAGATACCTCGTCTTGCACCGTACCGACCCTACGTCGAATCTCATCAACCTCTCTTGCCTCAGCGAAGTCCTCCTTCTCCTCATCCACGGGGATTGGTACCGGCGCTATCTCACCTTTACTAGGCTCAGCAATTGCAAACTTCGCAACGAATTGCAGATCGACGCTTTTCTCAACAACACCCTCGTAGAACCTCTTGCTTTCGCCTATGGTCACTCTAACCGTGAATGGCGTGGAATCCTTCATGTGAATCCTCGAAAGGAATGGGACCCAGGAGAAAACGCCCTTCTTGTGGATTTTGTAGTGACGAATCCCTATGCGATAGACGCCCGGGGGAGGTGTCCCCGTCCAAACTATGTTCTCAACAGGTGTCTTGGAAGTGGGTTTGAAGTTCATGTCAATGTCCAACTCACCCCCACAGCTCGATTGTCTGTGATCGTGGTAGATATGTTCTCCAGATGGGGTGATTACATGCAGATCCAGATCATTCCAGTTGTTCCACATCAGGCTAATCTGAACCGACCCTCTCTTCGCCCCCTCCCTCTCGAGCCTCTTCTCCAGAGCAGATACATCTTTGGTTGAAATTTCAGCCTCCTGGACACCAGCCCCAATCGCCTCCGAGCCATGTCCAAGGGAATCCGTAGCGGTAGCAACTGCCGACCTGTCCCTCCGCGCCTCTCCTCTTCTTGTCTGCCTACCTACTCTACCACCGGCCAACATGTCATCGTCCACGTTGCGGCGCGTTGAGGGCAGTATGGTTCTCCTCTTACCAGACATGATGATTCTGTAAGCCCCGCTAAGCATGGCAATCACTACGATGACGATGATTCCGATGGACACTACGTCGGCCACGAGACCGAACTCAAGCGCTGACTTTTGATAACATCGGTCGCCCGGACACCCTTGAGAGGCGAAATTCTAAATTATCGCCGGTTGATTCATAATTGTGGTAAGTCTCCTCTACGAGGAGGGGAGCGGCAGCGATGACAACTATCGGAATTTCCAATACCTCGGAAGAGGCTTCAAGGAGGTCCAAGGGGACTGGCAAGGCAGCGGCATTCATGGCCATGTTGTTCCTAATTCCTCTGTTAGCAAATGCTCCGGGAAATATCGTGGACCCACTAACGATGCCCACCTCCGGGAAGACCACAGATCCCGATGTGGCGGTTACCGACCTCAACGTAACGACTCCGTCGGTGATGATCGCCGGGGTCCCCACTCTTTCTCCAGAGAACCACATCATTAGAGTCAGCATCCTGAACATGGGCGGCTCATCCGCAGATGGGGACTTAGTCCTGAAGGTAAACGGCAATGAGGTTGACAGCAGGAACGTGAGTATTAATCCAGGTCAGCAGGAGGTCCACTTACTCTACTGGGCAGCGAGCCCGGGGACGGGTATCAGCCTCAATGCCGTTTGGGAAGTCGACCCGTCATCCTCTGACTCGGACTCCAGTAACGACGAGATGTCCATTTCAGGGATCACTGTCGCGTCCGTCGAAGACGCCGCACCCATTTCCGATTCCCTCCCCCAGAATGGCGATACGCTGGCTAGGGCACAGTGGGCTGGCGCAATTACCGTCGTCAACACTGGAAACCAACCAGTCAACGTAACCGCTCAACTCTCGCTAACTTCTTCGGCCTCCGGAGAACAGATTTCGATAAGCTCGACTACGTCCCCCCTGTCGCCCGGAAGCCTCGCAAACCCCCCCGAGCCGCAGAACATCTCCCTGAGCTTTGACGGCTCAAACCTCGAGGGCACATACACACTGGCCGGCAGCCTCCTAATCACAGGTTCCGGCTCTCCCTCCACTGTAACCATTCAGTCGCGCACCGTCTCCTTCGTGGCTCTCAGAGCAACCCTGATTGGAGCAAACAACAGGAACCTCGATCCAGGTGCAGAAACAATTCTAAATTTCATTTTGCAGAACTCTGGAGATGAGGGTGATAACTTCACCGTCTCCCAGACCAACACTTCCAATCCCGGGGAATACTGGGCCAATATCTCTGGCAGCATCTACTCTCTAGCAGATCCGCTGTTTGTAGACTCAGGTCAGACGGTGGCTATCCAAGTTCCTCTGCAGGTTCCCACTGATGCTCAATTGGGAGATTCGGTCAGAGTCACTGTTTCTGTTCAGAGTATTGCAGCCGGGTACGTCCTTTCTGCTAGCACCGTAGTAATGGCCGGTGGGCTATTCCAGTCCGAGATATTCCAGAACCACAGCCATCCTGATGGTGCAGGGTTCTCGAACTTGACTCCAGGGGTTCCAACGACACTCGACTACACGCTGAAGAACACTGGAACGGCACCCACCCAGTACCAGATTTTCGTTGCCGCTACCGAGCCGGTTCCCCACTGGGTCATCTACTCCCCGATTACCACTACCGATGTCTTGATGCCAAACGAGACCCGGACCATCCCCGTGACTATCACCACCCCAGAACTTCGCATGCCAATCGATCCAGCATGGAAGGTCGGTGCGGACCTGCAGGTTCAGCTGGGAATCCAGGCAATTCCCCTGGACGGAGGCCTCCCCTCAGCCAACCTGACTACCCTGATCCTCGATCGGGTCGTAGAGCTGGAAATAGAAGTTACCGGCTCTCCAGCAAACGTTTCGGCCGATGAGTTCATTGCAGGCTCAGTCTCTAGGTACGTCGACTTCCAGGTTCGTCTCGTCCACAATCTGGGCTCAAACGACAGTCAGGCACAAGTGACCTTGTCCCCCACCGAAGCTGGGTCAGGCACCGGCAAAACAATGACTCCCGACGCTAGTGCGTTTGAGTACACGCGCTGGGTCTCCTCGATAACCCCCAGCACAATGGAAATCTCCCCCGGAGAGATCGGCTACGGGGTCGTCGGCATCGTACACCAGCCTTACGGCGAGTTCC
>Ga0066850_10001458_pt1 | contig 12466 bp, 20 predicted proteins | sample ETNtaG_4_FD_67282 | JGI IMG/M metagenome (GOLD analysis project Ga0066850, IMG submission 67282) | Marine microbial and viral communities from oxygen minimum zone, Eastern Pacific Ocean - ETNP201406SV67 | ecosystem: Environmental > Aquatic > Marine > Oceanic | place: Pacific Ocean: Eastern... | reverse complement strand
ATTATCGCTAAATCATCAGATGCTTTTTCGAGAGATCCTGATTCATTCCTTGCATCACCAATTCCAACATTTAGTGAAATTTTGTTTAAACTAGGAACCTCTAAAGCATTTTTGTAACCTAGTTCCATCATCATAGTCGGTACAATCTTATCACGATAGTATGCCTGAAAAGACGGTTGGTATTCCACTTTCTTTTTAGGAGTACTTTTTGAAACCTTAGATGCTTTTTTAGGCTCAGGCTTTTTCTTTGAAGCTGTTTTTGTTGAGCTGCTTTTTTTAGCTTTTGTTTTAGTATCTTTATCTTTCTTGATGGCAGTTGCTTTCTTAGTACTGCTTTTTTTCTTTGTGGTTTTCTTATCAGTACTTTTCTTGGCAACAGTTTTCTTTGCACTGCTTTTTTTTGCTGCAGGCTTCTTGATAGTTTTCTTCACTTCCTCTTTGGCAGCGGATTTCGTTTTGGTCTCTTTGTTTTCTTCCTTAACCACATTTACTCCTAAGAATCGATGTCTTCGCCAGTTTTCCGAGATACTCGTACTTTTCGACCAGTGTCGAGAAATCTGTACCCAACACGTGTAGGATTCCCACCGACAACAACTGCAAGATTTGAAACATGAATAGAGGCTTCCTTCTCGACAATCCCTCCTTGAGGATTTTGTTGAGTCGGACGACTGTGTCGCTTAACAAAATTCACGCTCTCTACGATAGCTCTATTCCGCTTTGGTATTACATATAGTACTTTGCCCGTCTTACCTTTGTAAGCTCCAGATAAGATCATCACATTATCGCCCTTTTTGATGTGCATACTATATAACCTCCGGCGCCATGGAAACGATTTTCATAAACCCGCCATCTCTGAGTTCTCGAGAGACAGGACCAAAAATTCGGGTTCCCTTCGGTTCAAGAGAATTGTCTAATAAGACCGCAGCGTTGTCATCAAAACGAACATATGAGCCATCGTTTCTACGAATTTCTTTCCGAGTTCTTACCACTACGGCTTTTGATATTTCGCCTTTCTTTACTAGTCCACCAGGAATCGCTTGCTTTATAGTAACCACTACAATATCACCCACACGAGCATATCGCTTTCTAGTGCCTCCAAGAATTTTGAAAGCCAGAACTTCCTTTGCTCCAGTATTGTCTGCTACTTTTAATCTTGTTTCTTGTTGGATCATAATCTTTCCTTACTTCTAAGATATCGTTACTCTGCTTTTCCTTTTTCTAATAACTCTGTAACCCGCCACCGCTTAGTTTTGCTAATCGGAGGAGAAGCGATAATATTAACCTTGTCACCTGCTCCATATTGTTCATTTTCATCATGAGCCACATATTTCTTTTTCTTTACTATATATTTTTTGTAAACAGGATGTTTAATTTTTCTTGACACTTCTACGATGACCGTCTTGGAACCAGAATTTCGAATAACTTTTCCCATTAACATCTGTTTTCTGCCTCGGTCGTTCACTTTAGTTATCCTCACTTTCTGAAGTACTTCTTAATCCCAATTCAATTCCTCGAAGTGCTGTTTTTACCTGTGCAACTTCTCTGCGTAAATGACGAATCCTTAATGGATTTTCTAACTGCTGTAGCGCCTTTTGGAACTGTAAATTTTCCAGCTCTTCCAAATTATCTAAAAGCCTTGATTCCAGTTCTTTTGCAGACATCTCTCGCAATTCTTCACGTCTCATCACAAAGCTCCAGTTTATCCTGCCTGTTCTCGGCGTTCTGCTAATTTTGTTTTGATGGGAAGTTTATATCCTGCCATCCGAAAAGCTTCCGCAGCTAATTCACGAGGTACCCCTTCAACTTCAAATAATATTCTACCAGGTTTGACTACAGCTACCCACTGATCGGGAGCTCCCTTTCCTTTACCCATCCTGACTTCTGCAGGCTTTTTAGTAATTGGCTTGTCAGGAAAAATTCTAATCCACATACGACCGTGTTTTCTAATCTTACGGATTATGGCTACACGACAAGATTCAATTTGCCGAGCCGTCACCCATCCAGACTCCAGTGCTTTTAAGCCAAAACTACCAAAAGCTACATGACTTCCTTTAGTAGCCATGCCTCTGCGCCGACCTCGATGGACTCTTCTCCACTTAACTTTTCGCGGCTCTAACATTAGGTGCTAATCTCTCCTTTATAAATCCAAACTTTTATGCCAATAATGCCATACGTTGTTTTTGCTTCAGTAATTGCAAAATCAATATCAGATCTAAGTGTATGTAAAGGAACTTTACCTTCACGAAATGTTTCAGATCTAGCGATCTCAGCACCACCTAACCGTCCAGCTACTCTGATTCTAATTCCTTCAGCACCCATTCGAATAGTCGACTGAATAGATTTCTTCACTGCTCTACGATAAGCTATTTTTCTGATGAGCTGATGTGCAATATTTTCTCCAACTAGTTTGGCATCCAATTCCGGGCGCTTAATTTCTAGAATATTAACTTGAATTTTCTGACCAGTAAGTCTCGTTAGCTCTTCCTTTAAGCGGTCAACCTCTTCCCCGCCTTTTCCAATTACGATCCCCGGGCGTGCGGTATTTATAGTTATAGTCAGATTTTTACTTGTTCTATCAATATCAACTCGCGATACACCTGCATTAGGTAGTCTTTTGCTAATATATTTTCTTACACGGATATCCTCTGCCATAAACTCCGGAAAATCCTTTGTGGCGAACCAATTAGAACTCCACGGTTTATTTATTCCCAACCTAAAACCTATTGGATGTGTTTTTTGACCCACATTAACCTCGCTTATGAATTCTCATCTGATAAAACTATCGTTAAATGACTTGATCTTTTTCTGATCCTTTTAACTCGTCCCATAGCACCTGCTCGAAATCGCCGCATAGTCGGTCCTTCATCAACAAAAGCTTCTTTTATTAGCAGATTTTCGGGATCAGTCGATTTACCTTCTTCAGTTTGCAACATATTAGCAACAGCTGAATGGATGGTACCCTCAATAACATTAGAAGCTTTTTGAGGAGAAAAATGCAATACGTTTAAAGCTTTTTCTACATTTTCTCCACGAACAAGATCAAGCATTTTCCTCACTTTTCTAGCTGACTGACGGATATATCGAGCTTTAGCAATTGATTCCATGATATTAGCTTTTCCTATCTCCGGAATGTATCCGAAATGTTCTCGTCGGAGAAAATTCACCCAAAGTATGACCAACCATATTTTCAGATATGAATACAGGAATGAATTGTCTACCATTGTGTACAGCAATTGTCTGTCCTACAAAATCGGGAGTAACAATGCATCGTCTTGACCAAGTTTTGATGACTGTCTTTTTCTTTCCTTTTTTCATGACTTTAATCTTTTTCAAGAGTTTCTCGTCTACGTAGGGTCCTTTTTTGACCGAACGTCCCATTATTTCTTCCTCCTCTTAACAATAAATTTATTAGATGATTTATTCTTTTTCCGAGTTCTGTATCCTTTTGAAGGAATTCCAGTCGGAGAGCACGGATGCCGTCCTCCGGAAGACTTTCCTTCTCCACCACCCATTGGATGATCTACAGGATTCATTGCCACTCCACGTACTTTAGGTCTACGACCTCTCCATCGATTTCTACCTGCTTTTCCAATTTGTATAGTTTCATGACTTTTATTTCCGACTTCACCAATAGTGGCAAAACAATCTTCTCTGATTAATCGTATCTCTTTCGATGGAAGCTTCAGTGTTACCATACCTGCATCCTTTGCCATGATTTGAGCACCTGTTCCAGCACTTCTCACCATTTGCCCGCCACGACCGGGTACCAATTCAATGTTGTGTACCATGTGACCCGATGGGATATTCTTCAACGGTAAACAATTGCCAATCCTGAGTGGAATATTTTCCCCAGAAATAACAGTATCTCCTACCTTTAAGCCATATGGAGACAGTATATATCTTTTTTCGCCATCAACAAAATGAAGTAGTGCTATCCTAGCAGAACGATTTGGATCATATTCGATAGAGGCTACTTTTGCTGGAATATCATATTTATCTCGTTTGAAATCGATGATTCGATACTTCCGCTTGTGCCCACCACCTCTACGTCTGGAAGTGATACGACCTTTGTTATTTCTGCCGCCTGACTTCTTTAGAGATCGAGTCAGACTTTTCTCAGGCTTAGATTTAGTAATCTCTTCAAACGTCGAGATAGTTTTACCACGCTGTCCTGGAGTCATCGGTTTTACTGTCTTAACAGGCATTAGCTTTCTGCCTCCATTCCAAACAGATCAATGGTATATCCTTCTTGCAGCGTAACGATAGCTTTCTTCCAATTGGAACGCTGACCACTTGTCCGAATGGGACGACCTCCACTACGCATAGTCATCTGCTTACTTTTTCCTTGAAAATTCATTGTGGTAACTTTCGTCACCTTTACATCAAATTTCTTTTCCACTGCGTTTTTCACTTCAATTTTGTTTGAATCGGGATTTACATGAAAAGCATATTTCCTCTCGGACTCTTCTAGGTGGCTCATTTTCTCGGTGAGCAACGGCTTCATAATTACTTTTCGTGTCTTATTCATTTTATGATACTGCCAACTGACTATTTAGCCGCTGGATCCCTTCTTTATCAAACAAAATAACCTCACAATCTAATAAATCGTAAGTAGAAGCACTCTCCGCTTGAACAACGAAAACATTAGGTAAATTCTGAGAAGAGAGTAGGACATTTTTATCCAATTCAGCAGGTAAGAACGTGATTTTTTTATCGTTTATACCAAGTTTTTCCAAAACCTCAACAAATTTTTTCGTTTTTACTTCCTCTAGCTTTACGCTGTCTATCACCATGACTGCTTTATCTGAAACTCTTTTAGAAAGAACGCTCTTCCGAGCTAATCTTCTCATTTTTTTAGGAAGCTTCTTCTCATAACTTTTTGGTTTAGGTCCGAATATTACTCCACCACCTCTCCAAATAGGTGAACTGGTGGTACCAGCACGAGCACGTCCAGTCCCTTTCTGACGCCAAGGTTTTCTACCTCCGCCCCGTACTTCGGAGCGAGTTTTTGTAGAGTGAGTACCGGTCCGTGCGTTCGTCATCTCAGCAACCATTGCCCGATGAACAGCTTCTTCATTGGGAGTTACTTTAAAAACAGAATCATCTACCTCTATTGTTGAGGTAATGTTACCACCCTGATCTAATACTGACAATTCCATCTAAACCTCTACTTAGTAATTACGACAATTCCGTTTGGAGCTCCCGGTACTGCTCCTTTAATGAAAAGATGTCCATTTTCCTCGTCAACTTTCACGATTTCTAAATTATTTATAACAGCCGTTTTATTCCCCATCTGTCCAGGCATTTTCATTCCCGGCCAAACTCTTGAAGGATCAGAAGATTGACCAATAGATCCCGGTGCACGCAGTTGATCTGACTGACCGTGAGTTTTTGGACCGCCGCTAAAACCGTGGCGTTTAACAACACCTGCAAAGCCTTTACCTTTTGAAGTACCTCGAATTGTCACACGATCGCCTTCTTTAAATAGCGCTACAGTGTATTCTTTTCCAGCAACAGGTATTCTACTCTTTTGGACTGGAAATTCCATCAAATGTCGCTTAGGTGCTGTACCGGCTTTTTTAAAATGTCCCAATTCAGGTTTTGTTGTCTTTTTTTCTAATTTATCTTCAAATCCTAACTGAACTGCTAGATAACCATCATTCTTTTCAGATTTAACTTGAGTTACCACACATGGTCCAGCTTGAACTATAGTTACAGGCAAGCTACGTCCAGCATTACTGAATATGCGGGTCATCCCTATTTTTTTTCCAATTAAACTGTTCACTTGCTATGCCTTTATTTGGATATCTACACCGGCGGAAAGATCAAGCTTCATCAATGCATCAGCAGTTTTTGGTGAAGCGTTCAGGATTTCGATTAATCTCTTGTGTACCTTGGTTTGAAACTGTTCCCTTGACTTCTTGTTTACATGCGGTGAACGGAGAACTGTGTAAATCGTTCTCTTCGTTGGCAAAGGAATTGGCCCCGAAATTATTGCTCCTGTCTGCTTCACTGTTTTCACAATCTTATCTGTGGACTTATCCAACAGTTTGTGATCATATGCTTTCAGTCTAATTTTAAGCGTCTGTCCTGCCACAATGTTCTCCTATTCCACGATACCTGTTACCACACCGGCTCCAACCGTGTGTCCACCTTCGCGAATGGCGAATCGAAGATTCTCCTCCATGGCGATATTTGTGATCAACTCTACATCTAAATTCACGTTATCACCCGGCATCACCATCTCAGTACCCTCTGGCAAGGTCACTACTCCGGTCACATCCGTCGTGCGGAAGTAAAACTGAGGACGATAACCGTTAAAAAATGGTGTGTGACGGCCTCCCTCTTCCTTCTTCAAAATGTATACTTCTGCTTTAAACTTCGTGTGAGGGGTGATACTTCCCGGTTTAGCTGCTACCATACCACGCTTCAACCACTCCTTGTCAATACCTCTCAGCAACAGACCGGCATTGTCGCCTGCTCGACCTTCGTCCAGCTCCTTACGGAACATCTCTACTCCGGTCACCACGGTCTTCTCATGCTCTCCCAGACCGACAATTTCTATCTCATCACCAACCTTCACAATGCCTCGCTCTACTCGTCCCGTACCTACTGTACCACGGCCTGTAATGGAAAATACATCCTCTACCGGCATGAGAAACGGTTTGTCTATATCTCGCTTCGGTTCCGGAATATAGCTGTCGATTGCTTCCACAAGCTCTTTAATACTAGCCGTCTTCTCTTCATCATCCGGAGCATTCAAAGCTTCCAGTGCGCTCCCCTTGATAATAGGAATATCATCACCGGGAAACTCATACTCACTCAAAAGCTCTCGAAGCTCTAATTCTACCAGCTCTATTAGCTCAGGATCGTCTACCTGGTCTGTCTTGTTCAGATAGACCACGATAGCCGGTACATTCACCTGACGAGCCAGAAGTACATGCTCTCGGGTCTGAGGCATAGGACCGTCTGCTGCACTCACCACCAATATTGCGCCGTCCATCTGGGCCGCACCGGTAATCATGTTCTTGATGTAGTCAGCGTGACCGGGACAGTCAATATGTGCATAGTGACGGTTCTCTGACTCATACTCCACATGGGCTGTCTGAATCGTAATCCCTCGCTCGCGCTCCTCTGGTGCATTGTCTATACTGTCAAATGAGCGAACTTCGCTTAATCCTCGCTTGGACAATGATAAGGTCATGGCGGCTGTTAATGTCGTCTTGCCGTGATCAACATGGCCTATTGTCCCAACATTTAAATGGGGTTTAGTGCGCTCAAACTTTGCCTTTGCCATTGCTTTTCCTCCTTCAGTTGAGAGAAAATGAGCCTACGACCGGGCTTGAACCGGTGACCTCGTCCTTACCAAGGACGTGCTCTACCGACTGAGCTACGTAGGCACAAGTTCTTTCGTGCCTAGAGCGGCGGACGAGGCTCGAACTCGCGACCCTCAGCTTGGAAGGCTGATGCTCTACCAACTGAGCTACCACCGCATTTTTTCGGGCTGCATCTCTCATAACATTTGTACTGATTAAATCTGTGGGGAGAGATGGATTTGAACCACCGTAGGCTTCCGCCGCCAGATTTACAGTCTGGTGCAATTGACCACTCTGCCATCTCCCCATATTGTAAGCTATGTACATATAACATTCTCTGTCGTTTAGATTTAACATGGATGTAATAACTTCTTCTGGTTGTATTAGCAGTAGAATTGCACCTAATTATAATATCGAACAATATTCAATAATCGGAAATTCACTGAGCCACCGGAGGGTTTCGAACCCCCGACCTGCTGATTACAAATCAGCTGCTCTACCAGCTGAGCTACGGTGGCATGTCGGGAACTCAAGTTAAAAAGTCCAAATTCATCCCGATATACTTCCCCCGGATGGCACACACTTAGATCTTTGATCTGTTGACAGAATCGCATAGCCTTGAAAATTATTGAAAATAAATCAATATGTCAACGATTTTATAGAGGGTATTAGAAAATATTTAGTGGGGTAAAAAATTGTAAAAAAAATAACTGCTTATAAAACTCAAATCGAAACGGTAATCGTACCATCTGGTGTGTCTTCCAAGAGAATTCCCTTTTTCTTAAAATAGTCCCTAATTTCGTCGGCACGAGACCAGTTTTGTTCTCTGCGAGCTGTTTCTCTCTCCTTAATTAGCTCCAAGTCTTCCTCGGAAAGCTCAATTTCTTCATCCTCAATAACTCCAAGTACACTGTCAATTTTCCTTAGAAAAGAGAGAGCTTCAGACGCTTCGAATGCTGACAATCCTTCATTATCCAGCCGGCGATTCAATTCCCTTGCCCAGTCAAAAATCACAGCCAAACCGGCAGATATATTGAGATTATCGTTCATTGCTTCCCTAAAATCGCCTATAGGTCCTTGATCTGAGACATTATCAACATCTACTGCACTTTTTTCGAGCTTCCGTTTCAATTCCCGTAATCGCTCTACTGCTGAAGCTGCTGCTCTTAAGCCTTCAAACGTCAAGTTAACTTTTTGCTTGTAGTGTGTAGAAAGAAGCAAATATCTAATCTCTGTTGACGAATACCCTTTATTTAAAAGATCACGCAAAGTATAAAAGTTCTCAGCTGATTTGCTCATCTTAGCACCATCAATCACAAGGTGTTCGTTATGCAGCCAATACTTAGCAAAAGTGAGGCCTGTGGCACATACACATTGAGCAACTTCATTTTCATGATGTGGAAACATAAGATCAATCCCGCCTGTATGTATATCGAAGGTCTCACCCAAATAGTGCATTGACATTGCTGAGCATTCAATATGCCAACCGGGACGGCCACGTCCCCAAGGCGAATCCCAAGCAATGTCTCCGTCTTCTTCTTTCCACGCTTTCCATAAAGCAAAATCGTGGATACTCCCTTTATCGTATTCATCATTAGAAACACGCTCAGTCTGAGCCAATCCTTCCCGATCAATTTTAGACAGTCTACCATAGTCAGGATATTTATCAAGTCTAAAATAAATGGATCCATCCTTCGATTGATAAGCGTAATCCTTTGTAATAAGCTGAGCGATGAGCGATTGCATTTCTTCAATGTGATCCGTCGCTTTTGGATACTTAGAAGCAGGCTCGATATTTAAACTTTCCATATCATTAAAAAAAGCATCAGTAAATTCTCTAGTGAGATCTTCTCGACTCCGATTTTCTTCTGAACATCGCTGAATTATCTTATCATCCACATCAGTGATGTTCATGACGTGGTTCACTTCAAAACCTAAGAACTTGAGGTAGCGCTTCAGCAAATCCATGAAAACGAACGTTCGGAAATTCCCGATATGAGCATAGGTATAAACCGTAGGTCCGCAACTGTACATAGTTACTTCATTGCCATCCGATGGCTCAAATTCCTCTAAATTACGAGATAATGTGTTGTAAAGTCTGAGTGGCATTATACTTTTGCCTTAACCAACCAGTTAGAATCAATCATAACAGAAATAGCTTGATTTATACCATCAATTTTCAAAATAAATCGAGATTCATTGCGTTTAGTTGAAATAATACCTCTAATTCCCTGAAGAGGACCATAACTGATTTCTACTTCCTCGCCAATTTCGAAATAATCGTCATTTTCAGGAATGAATCCTCCTTCTAGAATTTGTCGGATCGCTTCAATTTGTTCATCCTGAACAATCCCATAGGTACCTTTAAATCGAACAATATGATGAACTCCATAAGTTTGTACTACATATAACGTTTCCTTTAGGGGAATACGAACGAAAAGATAGCTTTTGAAAAGAGGCATCCAGACCTTCTTTTTCCTATCTTTCCACTGACGAGTTTTTTTCACAAGAGGAAGATACGATTCAATCCCTTTTTCCTGCAGCTTTTCATCTGCAATTTTCTCATGCCTCGGTTTTGTATAAACAGCCAGCCAATAGAGCTTTTCTTGATCGTCAGTCATTAATTCCCAACTCCACTATCTTCCCAATTAAGTCATTAAATGATAATCCAACAGCTTTAGCTGCTTTAGGCACTAGACTTGTACCGGTCATTCCAGGAAGAGTATTCACTTCGAGAAAAAAATAATTGTCATCTGAGTCTAGTAAAAAATCAACTCGAGCGTAATGTCTGCAACCCATTAACCTATAGATCTGGACAGATACTTTTTGAATTTCTTCTGTTAACTTTTGAGGCAATTCAGCGGGGCACGTATAATCGGACATACCTGGTGTGTACTTGCAAGTATAATCATACAAGTTATGAGAAGGATTAATCTCTACAATTGGTAACGCTTCTTCATTCAAAATACCGACTGTTATTTCCCTTCCTTTGATATATTCTTCAACTAACAGTCTTGAATCAAACTGTGTTGCTAACGTAATGGCTTCATCTAATTCACTGGACTCTTCAACAATTGTAAGACCCATCGTGCTGCCTCCACCATTCGGTTTGACAACAACAGGATACGAAAATTTGCTTACGCTCAAATCTACAGACTCATCTTCAGCTAAATTCAAATGAAGCCATGAGGGAGTTAATATGTCCTTTTTCTTTACGAAAGATTTGGCGAGATGCTTATCCATTGCCAGAGCACTTGAATCCGGCCCGGAACCGGTATAACAGATGCTCTCATCTTCAAACAATTGCGGAATGGTGCCGTCTTCTCCTTCTCCCCCGTGAAGAGCGTTAAATACTAAATCAGCTTGCTTGAGTACATGAATTACATCTGAAATATCATTCTCATATGGGCAAGCTATAACACTGTGACCAAGTTCAATGAGAGCATTGTTTACAGCTTTTCCTGTAACAAGTGAAACATCAATTTCTGATGAATTACCTCCCATTAAAACTGCAATCTTCATCAATTATCTTCTCCACCTATATCTGCGTTCAAATCAGAAAGAAAGGATGTACAATCACCCAAAGAATCTCCAATGAAATCAGGTTCTAATCCACTATCCTTCAGGCTAATCTCTTCTTCTGCACCTTTTCCTGTACGCACAAGACAAGTTACCATACCCCTTGCTTTTCCTGCTTTCATATCAGCCGATGTATCTCCAATCATTACTGCTGAAGAAAGGTCAATATCATGCTGATGAGCAGCTTCATCAAAAAGTCCTGTTTCCGGCTTGCGGCAACTGCATCCATCTTTAGGATGATGAGGACATTTGTAAATACCCAAAAGTGGTATACCCGATTGAGCAAATTGGTTACTAATGAATTCGTGAATTTTTTCCAACTCTTCCTCTTTGATTAACCCTCTGGCTATCCCGGATTGATTCGTGACTATGGCAAATTTAAATCCAAGTTTTGCCAAAGTCGAAAGAGAAGTCAAAGTGTCAGGATAAAACTTAAACTGCTTGATGCTGGAAATATATCCAGGATCAGGATTAAGAGTTCCATCTCTATCTAGAAAAATAACTTTATCCAACGCTTTCAATATCCAATTTTCGAAAGTCACGAATCTTTATTGAACTGCTGAAGAAAAAATAAGCACCGAGCAATACAAGCGGAATAAAACCAATGGCGTGATTTACCAGTGCAAAAGCTTGCGCGCCAGTTATCTCTCGACCAAACACCTGTACCATAATAAAGATAGCTGAAGCATGATATGTCCCGATATATCCCGGAGCAGACGGGACAGCGATCACCATCGTTGTGCCTACCAGAATAACCCCAGCTTCCACCCAAGTGAGTGTCTCATGAACTGCCAAACCCGAAAGATAAGTAATTACTAAGTAAATTCCCCATAGAAGGACTGAAGTAAAAAATACTAACCCTTTTCTTTTCACTTCAGCAAGGGCTGCCAATCCATGAATAAACGAATTGAAAATCCCTCGAAATTTAAGTCCAAATCCGTGCTTAGATCTTGGAGCATTTTCGAGCTTTTCAATCCAGTCTTGGTGCTTTTTTACCAACCACCAAAGAACTAAAATGAAACCGGCCACCAAGCCCGCCAGAAGCACTCCCCCCTGTTGTAAAACTGGAGGGACATCGTAGATAAAAAAGAAAATTGCCAATAAAACGAGAGCGCCAAGCATATCTACAAATCGTTCCACGACAATTGTACCAAACGCCGCAGCTCGGCTTATGGACGGATTTTCCTTCCCAATAGCATAAGCTCGTAGGATTTCTCCCAATCTCATCGGGAGGATAGCATTGCCAAAATAGCCGATGGCTGTAGCAGAAAATAGCGGTCTCATCGTGACGGTTTTAATAGGCTCCAGCAATGCCTGCCAGCGGATAGCTCGGATCCAGACTGAGAAAATCATCAGCAACACAGCTAATACAATCCACTCTACGGAAGCTGTGGAAAAGTGATCACTCAATTTATCTAATTCAATTTCCCTAAAAGCGAGATAAAGTCCGCCAAAACTGAATAATAAGCCGATACCTAACTTGATCATTCTATTCTCTTAGGTCGATAAACTCTGATCCTGTTAGTTTCTCATTTGTAAGTTCGAGTGGATTAGTTAATGGTGCTGCTTCT
>Ga0066850_10001455_pt1 | contig 12482 bp, 13 predicted proteins | sample ETNtaG_4_FD_67282 | JGI IMG/M metagenome (GOLD analysis project Ga0066850, IMG submission 67282) | Marine microbial and viral communities from oxygen minimum zone, Eastern Pacific Ocean - ETNP201406SV67 | ecosystem: Environmental > Aquatic > Marine > Oceanic | place: Pacific Ocean: Eastern... | reverse complement strand
CCTATTAGAAAAGCTGAATCAACTATTCCAGGAAAAACTTCACAAACTTTAGAATCTTCATACAATACATGGCATGGGGTGGCCGCCCCAACAATCAAATGAGAATCAGTCCATTCTAATTTAGTGAGCTGCGGAATCTTTTTTATATCAACGATGGCATCAAGTTCAAACTTTTCTCCTCGAGCTTGAACAAGAACATCGGTTCCACCCGCAAGACATCTAGCTTTATCTCCATACTTATTTAGTATTTCAATAGCTTCATTAACTGTCTCTGGAGCATAATAATTAAATGGATGCATATGTGACCTCCGCTAATTTAGGTTTAAAAGGACGCTTTATTTAAACTCTCCTAACCTAATTATCCACGTAAAAAAAATTTCAGCAAGACTTTTGGCTTTATTTCTCTAAAAGAGACAATAAATTATCACAGTTCCTCATGGATGCACTAAGATCCATTCCCTGACAAAGTAATATGAAATTACCTTGAATTACATAATTTCTATACTTAGAATTTATACAATGACCTCCTATGCCAGCTCCACCACCTGCAACTCCCCCTTCTCCTTGGGACTCCCCAAAACAATGCCTTACATCTTTTAAGCCTTCTGTGAAAACAGCTTCGTCTTTGTCGAGTTTTATTTCTTCTTTAGTCCCTGCTCTTTCTCTAACTAAAGCCTCACCATTTAATGCATCTTCATGAGAATCAAAAAATCTAATTTCATAATCTATCGGATCTTCAAATTTTCTGAATCCATAAAATACGCTTTTTGCATAAGTTAATTCTTCAACAGAATACTCCTTTAATTTCTTAAACTTAACTGGAGGCCCAGTAAAATCATCAAGGCTGTAAATAACATCACTGGTTACAATTTTTCCAATTTCTATAGCACTGCTGTCATCACTACTTCCTTCAGATGAGCAACCTATGATTGATAAAAGTAATAAAATTATTGAAATCGTTATATATATATATTTCATTTTTACTTTCTCCTAGCTATTTAAGTCATTTTACATTTTTTTATTTTATTTATTGGGTCCAAAGCGATTTTCTTCTTGATTCCCTTCCTGCACCAGAAACATGAATATTGGAAAGCAATACCACAATGCAGTTGCAAATATACCAAATATATATGTAAGAATTAAGAAAATTTGAAAGATATCCATTTGGGCTGAAGTTTGATTGCCTGGAGAAATTAAAGATAACAAAAAAATTGACATATAGGCTATAAGCACAAAAGGACCAAACCCAATAAGCCATAGGGAACTCTTATTCACATCATGTAATCTCCTTACTGTAACGGCCATAGAAGGTATTAAGAGTATTAAGATATAAACAATAAAAAATATAACTAATGGTTTTATCCTTAGAGACATCATTAACAAAATTAAAGATGTCAATTGTGTAAAGAGCCAAAAACTCCAATATTCTTTTCTAGGTGCTCTACCTGAAAAATCAAAAGGTTTTTCCAGCAAGACTATTTTTATTTGCTTAAAAAAATCATTCAACTTGAGTGCCTTGAATCAACGAAAGAAGGTTAACGCAATGTATCCTAGATTCGGCTTCATCATCGCCTTGACACAAAGCAATCATATTGCCAATTACAAAAAATTCATTATATTTTGGTGAAGAGCAACTACCTGCTCCATGATCACCAGCAGCACCAACTCCTCCAGTGTTAACTCCACCTCCATTTCCTCCACACACTCTTGCATCCTTCAAACCCTCAGTCCAAGAAGCTTCATCTTTTTTTAGCTTTGCATAAGGACCAACTCTTTCTTTAGCTATTTCTAGACCTGAAGAAATGGCTATATCATGATCTGGATAAAATCTAAGTTCATAATCTATAGCGTCTTTTGATCCCGGCTTCTTATAAAAACCAAAATATGCACTCTCCGCATCTTTTAAATCTTTAACCTTGTAAGTTTTACCTTTTTTAAAACCTAAACTTTTCACATCTTCTAAGGTATAAATTTTTTCAGATTGATTAATTTGTGTGAAAGGAACTTCTGAGCTTTCCTCGCCCCCACATGCAATTAAGACTGTTAATAAAAGAAATAATATAAACGACATTGTAATTCTCATAAATATCCCCCAAAATACAATTTATAAACGCATTTTACCACTCAAAATTTATTTAATAAAAAATGACAAATAAATCAAAAATAAAAATTGCAGCACAAGTAACCCCAAATCCTTCAGAGGAAGATATAGAGTTTATAAAAGAATTAGGACTAGATTATGTAACTTTATTTGCTGGAAGAGGAGAGGCAAATTATGACTTTTTTATGAAACAGAGAGAGATATTTGAGCCTCACAATCTAAAAATATATGGATTTGGAAATTCAAGTATACATAACCATGATTCTTTAGTTTTAAACTTAAACGATAGAAATCGGGTAATTGAAGATTATAAAAATTATATTAAAGATTTAAGTAAAGCAGGAATTTTTTATTCTACTTACGCACACATGGCTAGTGGAGTTTGGAGTACAGCAAAAGAACCAACAAGAGGAGGGGCTCTTGGAAGAGCATTTGATGTAGATGCTGAAACTTTTTACATTAACGATAGAAAAGGGCCGAGGACTATTTCAAAGGGGAAATTAACCCATTCAAGAGAATATTCTGAAGAGGAATTATGGGAAAATTTCGAATATTATATAAAAGCCGTAAAACCAACTATAGAAGAGTCAGGAGTAAAAGTAGGAATTCATCCTGACGATCCCCCTGGACTAAAACTGGGCGGAGTTCCTCGTTGCATATTTAGTACATTTAGTGGGTATCAAAGAGCTTTAGAAATTGCAGATAGCCCTAACATAGGAATTTGTTTGTGTGCTGGAACTTGGCTAGAAGGTGGAGATACGACAGAAAAAAATGTTACCCAAATGGCAAAATATTTTGGAGATCAAAATAAATTATTCAAGATTCATTTTAGGAATGTTGATAAGCCACTTCCTCATTTTAAAGAAACCTTTTTGGACGATGGCTATATGGATATGTATAAGATTGTAAAAGTACTAAAAGAAGTTGATTTTGATGGGATAATAATACCTGATCATAATCCAACAATGGGCTCACTTGAAGATCGAGGCTCAAAAGATCCTCATTGGCATCATAAAGAAGATAAATATGGCGTAGCTAATAGAACAGCAACTGCATTTGCAATAGGCTACATGAAGGCCTTGGTTGAAAGAGCCGAAGACGAATAAACATGACAGTCAATATAGACGAATATATTAAAGAGGGAACTAATGTAAAAATTGGTCTTAATGAATGGTCTAAATATAAAAAAAACTTACAAAAAAATTTAACTAAAACATTAATAATTACTAGTAAAAGTTGTAAAAAAAAAATATCAGGTATTAATTCTGAGAAAGTATTAGAGGTAAAGGAAGAACCTACTTTTCACTCTATAGATAATTCACTTAAAGAAATTTATCCGATATATAAGAAAATAATAGAAAAGAATGATAAAATTACTCTAATTGCTGTGGGAGGAGGAAGTGTTATAGACACAGCAAAAATCCTATCGTTAATGCTAAGCAATAACATAAAAACTACACTAGATGCCTTAGAAAAATCTAATCTTTCTGAACTAGATGAAAAAATCAAAACAATTTGTGTTCCATCAACAGCTGGTACTGGGGCAGAGACAACTCAATTTTCAACAATTTGGGATAAATCAAAAGGATTAAAATATTCAATAGTCTCTAATAAATTGAATAGAACGATCATCTTAGATCCTGAACTATCTTTATATCTTCCAAATCAAATAACAATTACAACTGGAATTGATGCCCTATGCCAATTATTAGAATCAACGTGGAGCAATAAGGCAGATAAATTCTCTGCTAAATCTGCTAAGTTGGGCTACCAAATACTGAAAGATAATTTAGTTAATACTATAAATAGCCCTCAAAACGAAGAATCTAGGCTATCTATGTTGACATCTAGCTACTTAAGCGGAATATCTATATCTAAAGCCAACACTACTTTATGTCATTCAATTTCATATCCTTTAACTGCGTTGATAGGGATACCTCATGGACTAGCGTGCGGATTAACTCTAATTGAGACTATAAGATTTAATTCTAAAGATAATGATAAATTTTTAAAAAATACCTTAAAAGCAACCAATCATATTCACTCAGAAGATTTGATTAACGAAGTTGAAGATTTATTTAAGAAAATAAATTTTGAAAAACAATTGCAATTTTTTATCCCAATATTGGAAAGAAACCTAAATAAAATTTTACCTTTAACTATTAACTCTTCAAGGGCAAATAATAATCCATTCAAAGCTGAAATAGAGGACATAAGTCACATAATAGAAAAGTCTATAAATAGGGTGAAAAATTCCTAATTTAGCCTAGCTTTAAATTTTTATCCTTTATATTTAAATGTGTGTATAATTTCTCTTAGAATTTTACCAAAAATATTATAGTCTTTATTTATTATGACTTTCGAAGCAAAAAGACTTCCTGGAGACAGGATTTCTTCGTTAAAAAAAATTTTAGAAAAAAAAGGGAATGCTGTGGGATTAGAAGCTCACAGTGGACTTAGTGGAATAGTTGTAGAAAAGTCAGAATTTGATTTTGTATGGGAAAGCAGCCTTACTGATTCTGCAAGCAAAGGATTACCGGATGCATCTATTGTTAGCAATGAAAGCAGGCTTCACACTATTGAGGAAATATTAAATGTAACAACGAAGCCAATGATAGTTGATGGAGATACTGGAGGCGACGAAGATAATTTTAGATTCCTAGTTAAAAGATTAGAAAATCAAGGGGTTTCTGCAGTAATTGTTGAAGATAAAATATTTCCTAAGAGGAATAGTTTCGGAGGAACTGTTGGGGCAGGCATGGAAGATCCTGATACTTTTTCTAAAAAATTATTAATTGGAATGAACACTAAATCTACTTCTGACTTTTTAATAATTGCTAGGCTTGAAAGCTTGATTGCAGGTTTAGGAATGGAAGAGACCATGTCTAGAACTGAAAAGTATATTAATTCTGGCATAGACGGAATTATGATCCACTCAAAACTAAAAACTCCTGATGAAATAATTGAATTCATTCCAAAATATGAAGCACTATGCTCAAAACTTGGAAGAAGGCCTTATTTAATAGCTGTGCCAACTACTTATAATTCAATTTCTGATAAAGAATTGATAGATCTCGGGGTAGATATAATAATACACGCAAATCATTTGAGCAGGGCATCATTCCAATCTATGCTTGATACAGCAAAATTGATTTCTGAATCTGGAAGAAGTTTAGAATCAGATGAAAATATAGCTTCAGTCAAAGAACTTTTTTCTGCTGTTGGTTATGACAAAATACTTGAGAGGGATTCAGAAAAAACACCAAATATATCTGCAATAATAGCGTCTGCTGGAAATCAATCAGATGATGACAAGCCTAGATCGCTTGTAAATATTTCCGGTAAACCTCTTGCATACCATCAAATCGAAACTTTAAAGAAAGTTGGGATAGAAAATATTGTTATGACTGTTAATGATTTGGATAAATTTGAAGATATTCAAAATTCGGGAGCCAAGATTATTGAATCTAATTTTCCAGAGGAAAAAAAATTACTCCATTCCATTATGTCAGCTGATAAATATTTAAATGATCATACCCTAATAACATATGGAGATATATTATTTAATGAAAAAATTATTTCTAGTCTAATTTCTAGCAAAGAAGATATCGTCATTGCTGCAGATTCTTCTTATAGATATCACAAACATAATGTTGATAAGAAGTTAGAGTTAGTTTCATATTCTGAAAAAAAATCCTCAAGCAATAGACGCCAACTGAAAATGTCAGAATTACATCAAATTTCAAGACTTGGAAAAAATCTTGATATCGAATCTGCAGAAGCTGAATTTATTGGCATAGCTTATTTTTCACCAAAAGGAATAAAGGATTTAAAGCAATCATTTTCAATGATGAGCGACATGGGTTCCTCAGAAGGATTACTAATAGATGTATTAAATTTCATGATCAAAAAAGGAATAAAAATAAATTCTATGGAATTTGACGGCGGATGGATTGAACTGCATACCAAGGAAGATTTTAGAATGGCAGAAGAGGAACTAAGAATTGAGTATTAGTTCTGATAATTTTATTAAATTATTAAAGAATCACTCTTTTTATAATGTAGCAGGAGTCCCCGATTCAACTTTTGGAGAATTATTTAATAAAGTTGATGAGGATGTAGAAATAAATTATTACCGAGCAAATAGAGAAGATACTGCACTTGGCCTAGCATCAGGAATCTCTATATCAAATAAAAATTGTTGTGTATTAATGCAAAATTCGGGCATAGGAAACATTATCAATCCTTTAACATCTTTTAATCTTCTTTATAATATTCCGGTCCTACTAGTGATTGGCTGGCGAGGATATGGAGGAAAGCCAAATGATGCTCCAGAACATTGGATAATGGGGGAGAAGACTGAGGAATATTTTAAAATGCTAGGCATCCCGATCTGTACTTTTGAAGATTCCGAAAAGGACTCTAAACAAATAGAAAAAAAACTAATTTCAGAATTAGGCTCTTATGATCAATCACCAAATATCAAAGCTTTAATCATTAAGTCAGGAGTAATTCTTTAATGATCACTAGAAATGAAGCTATAAAATTAATAATGAATAAATTAGAAGATGACGATCTTGTTATATCTACCACCGGAATGATTTCTAGAGAAATTTATTCATATAAAGATCGGAAAGCTAATTTTTATATGATTGGATCTATGGGTCTTGCAACTTCTTTTGCAACTGGAATAGCAATCTCTAATCCCAAAAATAATGTGGTAATTTTTGATGGAGATGGAAGCCTATTAATGAATTTAGGTTCAGTTGCATGCACTGGATATTACTCTCCTAAAAACTTAACTCATATAGTCCTTGATAACTACTCTTATCAATCAACAGGGAGTCAGTCTTCAATATCTAAGGATATAGATATTTGTAAGATAGCTAGTGCATCAGGATATGAATTAGTTAAAGACTTTTCCCAATTTCAAGAAAGAGATTTAGATGAAATTAATATTTCGATTAATAATCTTTCTTTATATAGGATTCATGTCTCTATGGAAGATACGCATGATATTTCAAGAGTGAGTCACTTACCAATTGAAATTACAAATAATTTTAAATCAAAAATATTATGAAAGAAGAATTTATAAAAAATAATAAAAGACCATTTGCATTTGTAACTATGTGCGCAGACCCAATACATCATGGGCACATAAACATACTTCATGAAGCAAAGAAATATGGATCTGTAATTATTGGATTAATGACAGACAGTGCTATGAAAAATTATAAAGGCAACCCATTATTATCATTTCAAGAAAGATTAAAAGTTTTGGCAGAATTAAAATCAGTATCAGGAATTATCCCTATTGAAAGTATTGATTTTGTTCCGTATCTAGAGAAATTTAAATTTGAATATTTTTTGCATGGAGATGACTGGAAGCAAGGGGCTCAAAAAAAATCTAGAGAAAGTGCTATATTAGCTATGTCTGAATGGGGAGGAAAAGTTATTGATGTTCCTTATACTGAAGGGGTTTCATCATCAGACTTAAAAAAGGGAATTAACTAGAAGGGTCAGAAATTTAGTTTTTTCAGTTGGAACAATTTTTTATTAGAAAATATATCCTTACTAAAAGGCAATATATTGTTTTTATTTTCTATTTTTGAATTACTCAATTTACTTTATTATTTATAAAATAATATATTACACTAAATTAATTTTTTAAAAGTCGACATAACAGCTAATTAATTATTAATTATAGAATTTATTTCATCGTAAGCTTTCTTTCCTGCCGGGACATTAAGCCCATGAGGTCTACAAAAATTTATAACAAATTCATTCATTTTATTAGTAATTAAAATTTTTTCAGTTTCATTAAAGTTATTAATTTTATTTATAATATTTTTTTCATCTGAAATTTTTATAAAAATATCTTGTTTAAGAACCTTATTAAAATGAGGAGTTAAAGTTTGGTTTAGGCTGAATTCTTCTTTAACTATAGCTATACATGGGGTTCCAAGTATAACAGAATCTATCATAGCAGTTGTATTTATCCCAGCTGTAAAATCTGAATACCTTATCGTCTCCACCATCAACTCTTTCGATTTATTAGTATCAGGTAATTCACCTCTTTCTGGAATTAATTTTATTTTTTTATTTATATTTTCAAATTGTTCTGAGTTGGCACCATGCGGACGCACTATAAGCTGAATACCTTTTTTATTTAATTTTTCATAAAGATTTTCAACAATAAATTTTTCATTCTTTGAAATATTTACAGATGAGCCAAGATAAGTCACTAAAGGCTTATTTGGATCTAATCCAATTGAACTAAAAAAAGAATTTCTTGATTTAATTTTAATATCATTAAACCATTTGTCCATAAACGGGGCACCAATTATTTTAATTATTTTTTTAGGCATTTTATGAATTTCTATTGCTTCATTAAAATGCTCTTTGTTCCAAACAAAGAATAAATTTGGTTTGTAATGATAAAGTCCTCTAGAAATCAAATTGTCCCAACTTATAACATGCAATATTGAATATTTATTTAATTTTTTTGAAGATTTTACAAAATCAATCTCTGATGAAAATTGATTATCTCTTGTTGGCCAATTAGCACCAACAATTAAAATAATGTCAGGATCAATATTTTTAATAAAAATATTAATATCTTTATCGGATGGAATTATATTGTGAATAAACTTTAAAAATGAAAATAAAATTGTTAACAGAGGTCTATATCTGATTATTTTGATAGTTTTAATAATCTTATTTGATAAGCATTTAGACTGCACTTTTGCAAAAGTATTGTCTTCACCTCTTATTAAAAAACTTAAATAATTTAATGTCTCCCTGATAATACGTAATATCTTTGTCCATTTATCTTTCCTGTGAATACCTTTTACTATTTTTATATTTCTTGTTTTATCAACTAAATTAAATGAGTCGTTATTATTAACATTTTTCTGAATAAGAGACATCGAACTAAAATCAATATAATATTTTGAGAAGTTAATTTGATTCTCTTGCTGTATACATAAAGTCAAATTATTTTCTTTTTCAAGCTCTTTAATTATTGATTCACAATAACTATAAAATGATGCATATTTTAAAACTATCAATATTTTTTTATTTCGCATAATTTAAAAAATTTTTTAGAAAATATTCTATATTTAATAATTTCCATTCAAGAGCTAGATTACCTTCAACATTAAGATTTTTAAAATCTTTGATTTCTAAAAATTCATTTGTAATTTCATAATTATTTATTACTCTCCTCATACTCTCGTTAGGAAAGCCAGAAAATCCTTGCTTTGGCTTCAACAATGATTCATCAAAGTTTTCTATAAATAGCTGCTTCATCAATGGCCTTGTCTCAATTTTATTGGTAACGGATATTTTATTATTTGCAGGCAAATTAATAGCAAATTCTAAAATTTTCTTTGTAAGAAAAAACCCTCTCGATTCTACAGAAGACATCATGCTCATGGTATCTGAAGCTCTTATTCCAACTGATTCAAGTTGAATTTTTGTATCAAGCATTAGTATTGACTGAATATTTGATTCTACTGAATTAAAATTCTTATAATGCCCAATTGTTTCAATCCATTCAGCTTTACTTTCTTCAAATATTTTTTCATAGTTAAAATTATTAAAGTTAATACCCTGATTAAATACACCACTATATATGCTTGGATTGTAATCAAATTCATAATCATATTTTAAAGTTTTATAAAATTCATAACCTCCAAATAATTCATCACCGCCATCTCCTGTAAATAAAATTTTAAATCCATTTTTATTTACTTCTCTAGCTAAAATTGCTTGAGAAATAAAAGAATGGGTTGGTAGAGGCATGCAAATAGATTGATAACATTCTTTTAAAAAACTATGAAATAAGTCAACATCAACATTTAGCTCTTGGATATCATTGCCGAGATATTTTTCAAATGATTTAATGCCTGATGCAACTTTGTCTTTTTCACCAAATTTGAGGCAAATATATTTCGGATCAATCTTAGATTCATTTTTTATGTATTTACTTACAAGAGACGAATCAACCCCACCACTAACTACAGTATAAAATGGTATATCAGGGCTTATAATTTTTGCATTTTCTTTCATAATGCTGTGTGCTTCTAAAAGCAAATCATCATTAGTCTTTTTAAAATTATCTTCAATCTTTCTTGGATCAATCAGATCTGTTAATTTTTCCAAGTTAATAATTTTTTTATCATTATCAAGAAGATTAATTTCAAGAGTTTGGCCTGGCTTAAAAACATTTATATTTTCATAAACTGTTTCTTTTTGGGTTAACAAATGTCTTGTAAAAAAATATTTCTTAAGAGCTTCTTTATTTATTTTTACATTTTTAACAATCTCTAAAATAGGGCCCAATTGAGATGAAATTACAATTAAATTATTATCTTCATAATGGTATAAAACTTTTTCCCCAATAATATCTCTAGAAATTAATAAATTATTTTTTTTTGAATCATAAACAACATATGCAAACATTCCTTCAATTATTTTTCTAACATCTACAGGGCCCATGATTTGATGAAGATTAATAACAGTTTCAGTATCTGAGCCAGAAAGATTATAAATATTTTTTTTATCAAGGTATTTTGATTGTAATTCTTTAAAGTTATAAATTTCTCCATTAAATAAAATTTCGTACCGCTTGTTCTTTGATATTGAATATTCTAAGTTTAATTTAGGGTTGCCTGTAATTGATAAAACTGTCTGAGAAAGAAATAATTTATTATCTAATTTAAATCTAGAAAAATTATAATCAGGGCCTCTAGAAAATATTTTTTTTGAGGCATTTATGCAATCATTTTCATTGAGTTGCCCATTTTTAGAAAAAGCAACTAAAACTCCACACATTATTTTTCCTTTATTAAATTAATTTAAATACAGTGATATTATAACTTTATCCAGTAAATATGATCATAATTTTAAAGTTGATTTACATGGATTATTTTTATATTTTATCTGTATAGTATTTTCTTACTTTTAATCCTATGTAAAAACCTGCACTATTTGCAATAGGCTATATGAAAGCATTAATTGAAAGAGCAGAAGATGAAGATTAAACAATTAATTTTTTAAATTTATGAGATAATGGCTTAACTATGAAATTTAAAACAAAAACAATATTAATTTTACTAGCTTTTACATTGTTTTGTGTAATTAATATAGATACATCTTATGCAAATTATTCAATTCAAGAAGAAAATACCAATCAATTAAATAGCAATGATTATTTAGACTTTAGTTATATTTCCTTTGTAATACAAATGATTATTGGTGGGCGATGAGGGGCTCGAACCCCCGACCCTCTCGGTGTAAACGAGATGCTCTACCAGCTGAGCTAATCGCCCTAGTAAAATAACAAACATTTATTATAACTGTTGTAGAAAATATTACTACAGTATAATCAGGGTATTATGAACCAAGAATCAAAAAAAGTACCTCAATTTTATCAGGATGAAGATTATAATTTTCCATATCATCATCTTCCTCAATTAAATAATGGAACTTGGAATTTCGGAATATCATGGTTTCATTCATTCGATTACTTAACTTTAATAGAATTCATATTAAAAAAAATTAATACAAAATCTCCAAAAAAAATTTTAGATTTTGGCTGTGGAGATGGAAGGCTAACAAAAGAAATTATTAATAACTATGATTCAAAAATTTATGGAGTAGATATATCTAATAAGGCATTAACTTTTGCAAAACTTTTTTGTAATGAAAAAGAAGGTAATAAAATATTTTTCAATAATTTAGATGAACTGCCAAATATTGAATTTGATTTCATTATTGCGACTGAAGTTCTTGAGCATATTGATGAAAAAGAATTACCAGAAATATTAAAAAGTTTAAGTAGAATTATTAGTGCTGATGGAATTTTTTTAATAACTGTGCCAAGTGTAGTAAGGCAACCAGTTCCTAAAAAACATTTCAGACATTACGACCTGGCATTGCTAAAAGAACATGTAGGTAATTATTTTGATATTGAAGAATTATTTTACTTAAACAAAAAATCTATCCTATCCAAAATTTTAAGAAGATTGATGCACAATAAATTTTTTACTTCTAATTTGTCTTCTTATAACAATCTAGTAACTAAAATTTATAAGAAATATATCTTCTATGCCCAAGAAAGTAATGGACAGAATATTTCATTAATCCTTAAAAAAAGGTCTACCTAATTATATATTCCTCGATTTGCTCTAAAGAAGCATATCCTTGAAATTTAGCAACAATCATCCCGTTTTTCGCCACTACATATAACCACTGTCCTTCATCAACTCCCCATTCTTCAATAATCGGATTAATCTTTTTCTTATCAAAATCATTTTTTAATTCGACAGGATTTAGATATGTCTCAATATGAATTATAGGCAATGATTCATATTTA
>Ga0066850_10001453_pt1 | contig 12496 bp, 12 predicted proteins | sample ETNtaG_4_FD_67282 | JGI IMG/M metagenome (GOLD analysis project Ga0066850, IMG submission 67282) | Marine microbial and viral communities from oxygen minimum zone, Eastern Pacific Ocean - ETNP201406SV67 | ecosystem: Environmental > Aquatic > Marine > Oceanic | place: Pacific Ocean: Eastern... | reverse complement strand
TCAATCTCCACTAGCACAAAAAAATACATATTGGGGTAGGTATGATACTGGAAGTTGGGGAGCTTTTCCACTTGACCAAAAACCTCCTGCCGATTTCAAATGGGCTTGGGAATTACCAGAGTTTGAAGGTCAAGACCAAGAACTCTTTACAGGGGATAAAGATTTAGAAAATGATATTTACCCTCTAACAGTAGATTTTTTACCACCACCAGTTGTTGAAGTTGTTGATGATGAAGTTGTTGATGATGAAGTTGTAGATGATGAAATCACAACAGAAGAACCAGTTGAAGAACCTCAAGCACAGCAAACTTCTGATGTACTAAATGAGTTCAACAATGTTCCAGAAGGAGCAAAACTATGGGAAGTTGAAGGACAATTATATGTTATATATGAAGTTCCTGGTTCTGGTGGGGAAATATATGATGGAAACCCTATGTATATGGCTTACGAAGTTGTTGATAATGATGTTAAAAAAGCAGGTCTTTTAACAGCAGATGCACCAGATCCTGTCATAAATGCAATAGTAAATCAAACCTGGTTTAATTCAACTTCTGTTGATGCAGGTAATACAGACCAACTCTCTGCCGAGATAGAACACCCATTTGTTAGTTTTTCTGAAACTTTACAGACACAGATACAGGTTGCACCTTGGTTAGCAGAGCCTGATGCGATTGCTTTATTAGCTGAAGCTGCTATTGAAGGAGAAGAAGTACCACTAGCAGATTGGCAACTAACAAGTTTTTACCAGCAGTTTTCAGAACCTCAAAGAGAATGGCTAACAACATACTATGGAGATCCAGCAACTGCATCAGAGATGATTAATGATGCAAAAATATCAGTACAAAACACTTTTCAAGCAGCAGGTGTTTCCAATATCCCAGCAGCATTAAATGATTGGATTGCTGATAAGTTTGTATCAGGACAATGGTCAGATATATATACAGGAGAACAGATACAATTATTTGCAGATCCTTATGCACAGGGAGTACGAGATACGCAATTTGAAAATTATTTATCATCAACAGCTATAACAGGAGTTGATAGAACAACACAGAGAGAACGAGAAGTAGAGGAACTATTTAATACTTGGTTAGGTCCTGTTTTAGGTGTCTTGACAGATGATGAAAAAGCATCAATAGCTGGAAACCTAAGAGATGATCCTGACTATAAAGATACATTAGTTGATTCACTTAAACAATCAAGACTTGCAGCTTTTGATAGTTACACAAATCCAGAACTTACTTATGATGACATAGCAAGATCGTGGAGAAACTTAACTGCTTCTGTTTGGGGGCAGACAGCAGATGAAACACAGGGTTGGTGGCAGGATATGGTTAAGTCAAATGATTACGCAACTGGTCAAGAAACATTAAGACAAAAAGGATTAGATTTAGGTATTACACAAGTTACACAAGATGCAACTCAAGCATTAACACAGGCACTTGGAGAAGGTTTAGCAACACAAGGAGTTAATCAATAATGGCTACTTACTTAGAATTAGCTAAATCACTTTATCCTAATATGCCTGATAATTTGTTGAATATGTTTGCTGATGAATGGGCAGAAACAGGCGATTCAAATGTTGCAATAGCTAAAGTACGAGGAACAACTGAATATGAAACTTTATTCCCTGGTAATAAAAGAGCTGATGGAACAGTTAAGTTTGATGAAGTAACTTATGTAGGATTAAAAGAATCTTATATGGGTACATTGTCTGAATACGGCATATCAAGAGAGGTTTCAGAATCATTACTTCAAAATAGACTAACAAGTCTTATAGAAGGAGAAGTATCAGCAAGAGAGTTTCAACAAAGAGTTGGTGCTGTCTTTCAAGGTGTTCAGGAAAATATACAAGAAGTACAAGATTTTTATTCAGCCAATTATGGTATAGACTTGACACAGGAATCAATATTTCTTGGTGCAATAGATCCATCAGTAGGAGAAGATATAGTTGCAGGAAAGATAACCACAGCACAGATTGGTGGAGAAGCAGCTAAAGCAGGATTTGATATTGACTTAACCACAGCAGAGAAGTTAAAGAGAGCTGGTCTTAACCAACAACAAGCAAGACAATTCTTCTCTGTTGCAGCAGATCAGATACCACGAATACAAGAGTTACAACAGAGAGGTGGTAAAGCTGTTGCACAGGAAGATGTATTTAACTTAGAGAAGTTTACGGAAGCTATGGTTTTCCAAAGTCCAGATGAATCAGAGGAATTAAGATTATTAGAATCAGAGGAAGCATCTAGGTTCTCTCCAATCGGTGGACCAGCAAGACAAGGTTCAAGAGTTACAGGTTTAACCGAATACTAAATATAGTATAAACTTTACACAATACCACTATATGTAGTAGTATTAAAGAGAACGCATAGTGGTAGTCTGCGTGAATATAAATTGACTCTGCACCTCTTGGGTATATCCTGCGTGTACCTAAGTATTTTAATTCGCAGTGTATCTGAACAGCTAGAAGTGGCTGACAATTCTCATTTGTTCTTAATTATTAATTTGTCGCCTATCGCATTACAACCCCAGGGTAATGTAGCTAGTAGAAATCTGGGAGTAGGAGAAAAATGGAAAACGAAGTAGAAGATATGGTAGAAGAAACGCAAGAAGAAGATAACAATGCTATCAAGCAGATGCGAGATCGCATCAAGGAGCTTGAAGGTGTTGAAAAGGAGTACAAAACTGTACAGATGGATAATGCTATCCAATCAGCAGGTTTTGATCCAGCTTCTGGACAGGGCAAAGCACTAAAGGACCTTTACAAAGGCGACTTGGAAGCAGATGCGATAAAGGCATTTGCTGCTGAAAATTATGGTTGGGGAGAAGATGCTCCAGCAGTTCAGGAACAAGAAGCACAAAAGGCAAGAGTGGTAACTAGCCAAGATAGTTTAGATACTGTAATTGAAGCTAGTGTTCCAGTTGAACCAGCCGATATGAATGACCAAATTGCAATAGCTATGCAAGATGGAGATTGGCAAAAGAGTTCAGCTCTCAAAGCTGAAAAGCTTAAAGCACTAATGAACGAAAAGTAAAATTTAAGGAGAAAAAAAATGGGTGCAGTATCAGGAATGGGAGATTCATACGATCTCCCCAATTATGTTGGAGAGTTATTTAATATAACTCCTAATGATACGCCATTTCTCTCTGCCATTGGTGGAATGACAGGGGGTAAATCAGTTACCTCTAAGCAGTTCACTTGGCAAACAGTTGATAATGCAACAGCAGCTCAAACAGTAGCTGTAGAAGGTGCAGACCCAACATACGCAGAGAGAAGCAGAAGTGAAGTAATTAACGTTACTCAAATTATGCAATATGGTGTAAACGTATCATATACAAAACAAGCAGCAACAGGAAACCTTTCTGGACAAGCTATTATAGGAAACCAACCAGTTCAAGATGAATTGGCTTTCCAATTAGATATGTCTTTGAAAAGAGCAGCTAGAGATATAGAGTTCTCTTTCTTGCAGGGTGCTTATGTTGCAGATGCAGATGTATCAACAGCAAGAAAATCAAGAGGTATGTTAGCAGCTACTACAACAAACGAAGTAGCTGGTGGCAGTGCAGCTTTAACTCAAGCAAAAGTAGATGCTTGTTTGAAAGCTATGGCAGATTCAGGAGCTCCATTTGAGCAACCTGTAATATTTGCTAATGCCTTCCAAAAGCAAAAACTATCATCTATCTATTCAAGTGCGTTATCACTCGCACCAAGAGATAGAAACTATGGTGGTGTTAATATCAATACGATAGAAACTGACTTTGGGGAAGTAGGTATTGTTTATAGCAGACATATACCTGCTGAAGATGTTTTAATTGCTGACCTTGCATTTTGTAAGCCAGTTTTCTTGGATATTCCAGGAAAAGGACACTTCTTTGTTGAGCCACTAGCTCAATCAGGATCAGCTTACAAGTATCAAGTCTATGGAGAAATTGGATTAGAATATGGTCCAGAAACATTCCACGGCAAAATTACATCTCTATCCACTTCCTAATAAGAAGTAAGATAGTATATTTATTAGGGAGAGAGTTTTTCTCTCCCTAGTAATATGGAATATATATGGCAGCAGTAAGCACACTTGTAGATAGAATTTATAGAGATTTTTTGAATAAACCAGATGATTTATCTGCGTTTTCTAGGTTAGATGGAGCATTATCAGATACAACAGGAACATCAGTTGTATATGAAAGTGATTTATTTTCATCAGAGGAAGAAAACCTTTTAGGATCTGGTGCATTAATAGAGATTGACCAAGAGTTAATGTTGGTTACATCAGCTAACACATCTACTAGAACATTAACTGTTGCAAGAGGATACGCAGGTACAACAGCAGCAACACATTCAGATGAAGCAAATCTTTATCTCAACCCAACATTCCCAAGAAAGTCTGTATTTGATGCAGTAGCAGACAACATATCAAGACTCTATCCAAGTTTATATAATATAACTACAACTAATGTAACTTCTAATTCAACTTATGCAGAAGTTCCAGCAACAACAGTATCCGTAGTTAATTCTTGGATACAGAACGCATCAGGGGATCAGTACACAAGTGCAGGAATAGAGTTGCTTACTAACTTCCCACCTTCAAGTACTAATACAGCCGTTCAGTTTTCTAATACAACTTCAAATAAAACTGTTTACTTAGTTGTTAAAAGAAAGTTTGCAAGACCTACTGCTGAAACAGATGACTTATCAACTACTTGTTTACTAGAGGATTCATACCACCAGATAATTATGGTTGGTGCAGTAGCTGACATAATGGGTGCAACAGATGTAGATGCTTCAACACAGGAATTTATTACAGAGAAACTATCAGCAGAAAACTATCCTATCGGTTCAGGCGAGAGATTGAGGAATGCTTTACTAAGACTTAGGTCTTTGTTAATTGATGAAGCAAGAGGGGAACTTCGTTCTCTATATCCACAAGCAGTAGCCATAGGAAACATAAATTATAGTGCATAATGGCAGTATTACCTTCTCCTGCCAATACATCTGAACCACAAGCACAAGGCTACGGAGCTAATCTTGATGACTTATATTTAAGATTTGCTGTTGGTCCAGGAAGGCAGATGAATGTAAATACTGCACCACTTCAGGCACAAGCTATACAAACTTCAGAAACTCCAGAGGATTTCCAACAGGAGTTTGGTCAGATTTACTCAAGAACAGATTTCTCTGGTGGATCTGGATTAGATAAAGCACATAAAAGAAATGCAAGTGAAATGGATTTCTCTAGGTTTTGGGATAGTAGTGGGATTGATGTATTTAGTGGCAAACAAGTAGGTCAGGAATACAATGTTAGTCTGCTTAAATCAACTGAAGAAGTCGTAACAAGTTCAGAAACAAATCTTTTAATGCAAGAGTTAGATGGAACAGTTTACTTTGCTGATGGAGAGGTACTTAAAAAGATAACAACACCTCTAACAGGTTCTTCCAGCACAGATGGAACTCCTAGTGCAGGTAATGACATTACAGGTTTGGCTGTTCTTGGAACAAGATTGTACATAGTTGCTAATGGTGCAATCGTATATAGAGCTAGTTCTGGAAGTTATAGTGCTTATAATTCAGACCAGACCTATGACAAGATATGGAGTATTAAAGGGAGAATCGTAGCATCAAGTACAGCAGGAGTTTTATATGATGTATCTGGTGGTACTGATTCAGCTATTGCGACACTACCAACAGGTAGAACTTGGACAGATATGTGTGATGCTGGAGCAGTAGGATTAGCAACTGCAACAGATGGGTACATTTATTCTTTTGCTGATGAGAGTTCTACCCTTGCTCTGAAAGGACAGACATTTGTAGAAGGAGAAGTACCCAATGCAATAGATTCAGCACAGGGAATAATCTTTTATGGAACTTATGAATCAACTGCTAGTGGAAAGATAGGTAGGTTATATAGATCAGACATAACAAACTCCAATAACTTATATGTATTAGCTAATTCACAGTTAATTAAACAATGGGGAGATGGAACAACTACTTTAGACCAAGCACCTTATAGGATTGTTTCAACAAGAGATAGTATTTTTACAGGAATAATTGATTCAGCTTCTAAAACAAACTTCTGGAGATATTATCTACCGACAGGTGGAATAGCTAGAGATCTGGAGTTCGGAGAAAGTGGTGTTGTAAAAGGAATTGCAGTATATTCGGATAGATTATTTGCAACTGTAAGTGGTGGTGGTATATACAGAGAAACTACAAACTATGTAACTACTGGATATATCATTACTGCACTTGCTGACTTCTTTACTTCGGAAGATAAACAATGGGTTGGTGCAAAACTTAACACTAATGATATAAGTTCAGGTTCAATTAAGTTATCCACATCAACTATTTCAACAGATATAAAGGATAGTGCAGCTTCTACTTGGCAGGAACAAATAACATTAAATTCAGGTAGAGGTGGAGAAGAAGAAGTTATGAATTTAGTAGATGGTAGATGGATTGCAGGAAAGATTGAAATAACAACAGATGATATTGCACAAAGTCCAGAACTTTTGTCATTTGCTGTTAGAGGTTATCAACTTGTTAATGACATTATCGTTGAAATGCCTGTGAATATATCTGATCATATTGAAAGACCATACAGAAAAAGAATTAGAGTTAATGGTCAGGGAGAACTTGTGTACCAGGCACTTAGAAACAAAGAAGGACAGAATGTCCAATTAGAGATATATAGACCTGATACATTATTAAGAGGTATAATAGAGAATGTTAGTAGTCCGATTGAAGAATTATCTCCAAGAGGTTCTGTAACAGTTTATTGTCTAGTAAGATTTAGAGGTAGTAAGGTAATACAAATATCTACTTCTGGCGAAGGGTTAGGAATAGCACTCCTTGGAGTAGGTAGATTAGGATAGAATGGCAGCACAAGAAACGAATCTTTATAATGCGTTTGAAACAACGCTGACAGCAACGGCTGGTTCATCAGATTTAACATTTACAGTTAATTCTGTAACTGCACCTACTTCAATTACTTTGGCTGTTCCATTTTATCTAGTTATAAACCCAGATAGCTCAACAAATAGAGAAGTTGTAGAAATTACCTCAATCAATACTGGAACTAAAACATTAACTTGTAGTGGTATCGGCAAGAGATACTTAGCAGGTTCAGCAGCTACTTCAGGTTTATCACACGCATCTGGATCAACTGTACGAATGTCGCCAGTAGAACAACACATAGAGGACTTAAACGATAGAGTAGATACCATAATCAATGAAGCTGGTACAGCAGTTAATACTTCCTTATTCTTAGATGAAGATGATATGTCCACAGATTCTGCTACTAAAGGTGTAACCCAGCAATCAGTTAAGGCTTATGTAGATGCACAAGTAACAGCACAAGATTTAGATTTAATATCTGATTCAGGAACAATAGACATTGATCTGGATTCTGAATCATTAACAGTTTCAGGTGGAGAAGGTATTGATACATCTGCCACAGGAACAACATTAACTATTGCAGGAGAAGATGCAAGTACATCTAACAAAGGTGTAGCAAGTTTCTCATCAGATAACTTTGCAGTTTCCTCTGGTGCAGTAACCATAAAAGATAGTGGAGTGGACTTAACAGCAGAAGTTACAGGAACATTACCTGTTGGTAATGGTGGTACAGGTGCTACTACGCTTACAGATGGTGGTGTATTATTAGGATCTGGAGCAAGTGCAGTAACAGCAACAGCAGTATTAACTAATGGACAACTTCTTATTGGAGATGGTACAGGAGATCCAACAGTAGGATCACTAACAGAAGGTTCAAATGTAACTATTACACCTGGTGCAGGTTCTATTACTATCGCATCTACCGATACTAATACAACTTACACAGCAGGAACATTATTAGATTTAGCAACTACAACATTTAATGTAGATTTACAAGAAGCAGCAGAAGCAGCTATTGTTGATGGCGATTATGTAATGTTCTTAGATGGTGGTGCAACAGGTACAGCAGCCAAAGAAAACATAGCAGATATAGCAACATTATTTGCAGGAACAGGACTTACAGCATCTAGTTCAGTAATAGGAGTAGATACTTCACAAAATATTACAGCTTTAACTGGTGGCGATTTAACAATTTATGAAGATGCAAACAATGCAGATGTTTCTGTCAAGATGGGAACAAGTGCTGCTGAATCATTAACAATAGAAGTACTAAATGGAACTTCAGACAAAACTGCTGAACAAATAAACTTTACAACAGCAACTGCTTCAACAACAGCCAACCACGGAAAGATGGTATTTGCAGTAGATGAAGTAACTGTAGCAACTATTGATGATGATGGTATAGATTTAGCTGCTAGTAAAAACTTTTCAATTGATGGTTCTAATCTACCAACTTCTGACACAACTTATACAGCAGCTTCTAATGGTGGTATTGGATTATCTGGTACAGCATTTAGTTTAGATATAGATGGAATGACCGATATAGGTGCTGCAATAGTATCAGGAGATTTACTTCCTATTGATGATGGTGCAGGTGGTGCTAATAGAAAAACAACAGTAGATAGACTTGCAACATTATTTGCAGGAGATGGACTAGCTGATTCTAGTGCTGTTATAGGTTTAGACTTAAACGAATTAACAGCAGCAGATGTAAATGTAGCTAATGACAGTATTGCAATAATAGATGCAGATGCTAGTAACGGAACAAGAAAAGAAAGTATCGCAGATTTAGCAACTGCTATGGCAGGTACAAACATTACTGCAAGTGCTGGTGTGTTAAGTGCTGCAGGTGGTGCTAGTGGGCTAACTTTAATAAGTAAAGATGACTTTTCTGCCGTAGGGAATGTTACTAAATACAGTTGTTTTAGTGGCACTTATGATAATTACAAAGTAATTGTAGATGCCATTGGATTGAATACTACTTATGGAGATTTGAGAATACAACTTACATCAGGTGGAGATGGCACTATTGATACAACTGCAAATATGGATTTTATGTCCTCAACTCCTTACCACAATACTGGAACAGATGCTATGGGAAATGGTATCGGAGATGTAGATAGTGCTTATTGGAGACTTACCTCAAACAACCTGAAAGGACCTTATCCTTTTACTCTTGAAATGGATATAATAAACCCTTATACAAGTGGAAAAAATACACAAGCGACTTGGCAAGCTACATTTGGTTATGATGCAGTTTTTTATAGTAGTTCAGCAGGTGGTGGACAGAAAATGGAGACAACTCAGTTTGATGGAATATATTTAAACTGGGGAGTAGCTAATTCACATACCTGTACAGGTACAATAAGAGTATATGGATATAAGAGTACAGTATAATGGCAACTTTAGAAGAACATAAAACACAGGCAAGGATAGATACTCCAGAGGGTTCTATTAATAGTTGGGTCAATGGAGAAGATATTCCAATGACAGGAACTGCTTATGAAACCTTTATTACAGATCAAGCCACAGAATTATTAAGAGTTGAAACAGAGGGATACAAAGAAGATAGAGCCAAAGAATATCCTAGTTTCGCAGACCAATTTGATGATATATTTCATAATGGAATTGATGCTTGGAAAGCAACAATACAAGTAACTAAAGACAAATATCCTAAGCCTTAATTATGGATTACTTTATAGGATTTCTCGCAGGGTTTTATTGGTATAAATTTGTTAAGTACCTAAGAAGGATCTCTGACAACTTTGCAATCCAAGAACACGAATGGGATTGGTTCTATTCTGATGACAACAAATGACACTAAAAGAAATTATCCTATGGCAAATGGATTTACAAATAAGGAAATTCTCTATCTTATCAAGAAAGATGTGGAGAACCTTCACGAAAGGATTGACTTCTTACACGAAAAGATTAACAAAGCACCTTCAAGACAGGAGATTATAGGCTGGTTCGTAGCACTTTCTTCTAGTGCTGCACTCTTAAATACTTTAATGTAATTTATAATATCCTTATGCAGTTAAATCTATCAAATAGGAGAGTGTAAATGTGTAATTGTGGTGGCGATTGCGTTTGTGGTGGCAGATGAGCTTTATGAAGAACACAAAAGAGTATGATGATATATTCATACTGCCTGAAGGTGTGCTAGAGAACTTACCAAGTGTAGCATTTGAGGATCAATCCAAAGACTTTGAAGATGATGATTGTGGAGATAGCTGTAAATTATAACTAAGGGGTAATGTGTTACATAAATTCAATACACTTGCCAGGCTTGTTATTGTTGGGCTTTTAATATTCCCTGTACCTGTATATGCAGACAGTCATATAACAACAGAAACAGAAACCTTTGATGGAGAGAATGGTGCATTAGTTACAGACTTAACAGTTCCTAGTGGTAGTCTTGCTGTTGATAGTGATGATGTATCTACTAGAAATGACCAGAACTGTTGTGGTGTAAGTGGGCAGTACTTCTTTAGCTTGAAAGATAATTATGTGGGTAATTCACAAGCTACCTCTTATACCTTTACATTACCTGATGACCACGATATTACTGAAATAGGTTTTAGAATGGCAGGTGTTAATTATGCTTATACTATTAAATATAATTACTCTGATGATACTGATGAAATAATAAATAAAAATGCTCAAGGTAATACTTCATACGAGGATTTGACTAAAGCTGTAACAGGTAAATATATAGTTAGCTTTGTTGTTACTGTATCTGATTGGGTAGGTATTGATACGATCTACTGGAAGTATGATTCAACTCCACCTACTACAACAACTACAACTACTCTTAGTCCATTAGATATAGAGAGAAACAATAACTTTGCTGAAACAGGTATTCTTGAAACCAATGATGAAAGAGCAGAGAGAGAATATCAAGATGCTTTAGATTGGGAGAGAGATAATAACCAATCTGAAACAGGCTATTGGGAGTTAGATTCTGAACGCAGAGATAGAGAAGCAAGAGAAGCAGCAGAAGCTGAAGCTGCTCGTATTGCTGAAGAAGAACGAATAGCTGCTGAACTTGAAGCAGAGAGATTACGACTAGAGGAAGAAGCTAGGCTTAAAGCTGAAGAAGAAGCTAGGTTAGAAGCTGAACGCATACAGAAAGAAAAAGAAGATGCTATTAAGGCAGAGTTAGAAGCTAACTTACAATCAGATGTTGAATTAGATGAAGAAGAACTTGAAGAATTTATTGAGGTTATGCAGGAAATAGAAGAAAATATTGAGGAACTTGAGGAGTTAGCAGAACAAGTTGAGGAAGAAGTTATAGAAATAAAAGAGGTTGATGCTGAAGAAATTATAGTTGCTTTAACCCCTACTACAACCACCACAACAACTACAACACTACCACCACCTACTGAAGCTATTGATGAGCTGACAGAGGAAGAAAAGGAAGCTGTCCAGGAAGTTGTTGATACTATAGAGGAATTAGATACTTTAACTGAAGAAGAACAAGAAGTAGTAGCTGAAGTATTAGGTGTGGAAACAGAGGAGCTAGAGATTGTTGCTGAACTTATAGAGGAAGAACCTGCTGTTGCACAAGCAGTTGAGGAGTTTGTAGAGAGAGCAGCAGAAGATGATAGTGATGACTATACCTTAGCAGATGCAGTAGTAGAAGTTCAGTTAGAAGAATTTATAGCAGATCCAATCGGTGCTATTATTGATATAGAGATAGAACCAATAGAACTTAGAGAAGTTATAGAGTTAGGTAATGATATGACAACTGATCAGAAAGAGAAGGCACAAGAAGTTGTTGTGCCTGTAATATTAGTATCCCAGATCATAGCAACAAGCTCAATAATTCCTATTAGAAGGATAAGATGATAAAGAAGTTTATAAATCTAATATTTAATATATTGGCTCTCCCTTATCACATAGTAGTTAATATACCAAGAGCAGTTAAAGCATTTGCTAGGTGGTTTATAGAAGCAATAAAAGAAACAATCGCACAAACATTCACACTTTTGGGCTTCTTTATCGCTTGGCTTACCTTAACTGGTACTGCTAAAGATATAGTGGGGATAGCTATATTAGGTTCAATAACCCTATGGCTTATCACATTAGGTTTAAGAAAAGACAAGTAACAATGAAATATTATTACGAAGTTGAAGTATTAAGAGTAGTTGATGGAGATACAGTAGATGTTCGTATTGATTTAGGCTTTAATGTATGGCACAAGTGTCGTGTTCGTATGGTTGGTATCAATGCACCTGAATCTAGGACAAAGGATCTGGAAGAAAAAGAAAAAGGTTTAGCTGCTAAAGAGTGGTTGAAATTAAGACTTTTTGGTGTAGGAGATATATATTCTGTTGAATTACAATCTCAAGGAACTGGTAAGTATGGCAGAGTTCTTGGAGAGTTTTACATAGATGGAACAAATATTAATCAAGAGATGGTAGAAGTCGGACACGCAGTAGCTTATGATGGTGGTAAAAGATAGCTAATGTCAATGACTAAGATTGAAATAAGTACAATGAAGTGGAGATGGACAGCATTAATAGTTTATCTCGTAATTTGTATCTACGACTTTATGGTAGTACCAATTTATTATGGTATAGCAAGAATGGGATTAGACCT
>Ga0066850_10001451_pt1 | contig 12507 bp, 15 predicted proteins | sample ETNtaG_4_FD_67282 | JGI IMG/M metagenome (GOLD analysis project Ga0066850, IMG submission 67282) | Marine microbial and viral communities from oxygen minimum zone, Eastern Pacific Ocean - ETNP201406SV67 | ecosystem: Environmental > Aquatic > Marine > Oceanic | place: Pacific Ocean: Eastern... | reverse complement strand
AGTAATAGAACATCACGGTAAACTTCTAGTAAGAGGTATACACAATGGACAAGAGTTTAAAGAGAAGATTGAATATAGTCCTACTCTTTATGCAATGTCTAAAAATCAAACTGATTATAAAACTTTAACTGGTCAGTATCTAAAACCAATTAAATTTGATAGTATTAAAAAAGCAAGAGAATTTAAAAGAACTTATAGTACAGGTAATGCACCTATCTTTGGTATGGACCGTTATCAGTATCAATATATTGCTGACAATTATAATGAAGATGTAAAGTGGTCAAAAGATCATATAAAAATATTCACACTTGATATAGAGTGTACTGCTGAAAATGGATTTCCAGAAGTAAGTAATCCTATTGAAGAACTATTAGCAATCACGGTTAAAAATCAATCTAACAAACAGATTATAACTTGGGGTACAGGTGATTTTAAAACAGATAGAACAGATGTAACTTATATAAAATGTAGAAACGAAAAGTCTTTGATTATGGAGTTTATGAAGTTTTGGATGAAAAACTATCCAGATGTAATCACAGGTTGGAATACAAAGTTTTTTGATTTACCATATCTATGTAATAGAATTAAATTATTAACAGACGAAAAAGTTGTAAGAAGATTATCGCCTTGGAATTTAGTAGGCACCGAAGAAATAACCGTAAGAGGTAGATCGCAATTGTATTATGATATAGTTGGTATTGCAATGTTAGATTACCTTGACTTATATAAAAAGTTTATACCTGTTAGACAAGAGAGTTATAAGTTAGATCATATTGGTAAAGTAGAATTAGGTTTATCAAAAGATACTAATCCTTATGCTACATTTAGAGAATGGTATACAAAAGACTTTCAATCGTTTGTAGAATATAATATTAAAGATGTTGAGATCGTTGACCAACTAGAAGACAAATTAAAACTAATTGAATTAATCTTAAATATGTCCTATGAGGCAAAGATTAATTATCAGGATGTATTTTCACAAGTTAGATTTTGGGATACATTAATCTATAACTTCTTGCGTAAAGATAACATTGTTATTCCACCAAAAGAAGATAATATAAAAGATGAAAAGTATCCTGGTGCATATGTAAAAGACCCATTGGTCGGTATGCACAACTGGATTGTTTCGTTTGACATTAACTCCCTATACCCACATTTGATTATGCAGTATAATATTTCTCCAGAAAAAATTATTGGTATAAAATCAAATGGTATTACGGTGAATAAAATGTTGAATGAAACAACGCCTCTAGCATATCTTAAAACTGAAGGTGCAACAATAACACCTAATGGCGCATTATTCAAAACTGATAGTGAAGGTTTCCTACCTAAACTATTAGGTAAAATGTATAATGATCGTGTATATTATAAGAAAAAAATGTTAGAGGCGAAAAAAGAATACAACAAAACAAAAGAATCTAAATTAAGAAATGAAATTTCTCGTTGTCATAATATACAATGGGCAAAGAAGATTGCTTTAAATAGTGCTTACGGTGCCATCGGTAATCAATACTTTAGATATTATGATGTTAGACAGGCAACAGCAATTACACTTGCAGGTCAATTTGTTATTCGTTTTATAGAGAAGAATGTAAATGAATATATGAATAAGATATTAAAGACACCAGATAAGATAGATTATATTGTGGCGTCTGATACAGATTCAATTTATCTTACTATGGATAAACTTGTTGAACAAGTATGTAAAGATAAAACAAAAGAACAGACATTAAAGTTTTTAAACAAAGTTGTTGAAAGTAGAATAGAACCTTTCCTAGATAAGTGTTTCAAACAATTGGCAGATTATACTAACGCATTTGAAAACAAAATGGTAATGAAACGAGAAGTTATTGCTGACAAAGGTATATGGACTGCTAAAAAAAGATATATGTTAAATGTATTAGATGAAGAAGGTATTACATTTGACGAACCTAAATTAAAGATTATGGGTATTGAAGCAGTTAAATCATCAACGCCTGAATATTGTAGAAAAAAGATTAAAGAAGCAATTAAAATTATAATGGGTAAACAAGAAACTGATTTACACAAATTTGTTAAAGAAACTAAAGAAGAATTTTTAAAACTACCTGCTGAGGCAGTATCGTTTCCTAGAAGTTGTAATAATATGAAAAAATATTATTCTTCTAGTGCTGTGTTTATCAAAGGCACACCTATTCACGTGAAAGGTGCATTAATATATAATCATCAAATAAAACAATTTGGATTAGAAAAGAAATATCCTTTAATACAAGAAGGTGATAAGATTAAGTTTGTTAAATTACTAGAGGCAAATCCATTTAAGTTTGATGTAATTAGTTATGTATCTGAACTACCTAAAGAATTTAAATTAAAAGATTATGTTGACTATGAGTTACAATTTCAAAAAACATTACTTGATCCTATTACATTTATTTTACAACCAATTGGGTGGACAACTGAACCAAAGGCAAGTTTAGAAGCGTTTTTTTAATGATAGAATTAAGAGTAGTAAATGATGATAACGCAAAAGAATATGTTAAAGAAACTATACAAAAGTTTCATAGTTATGTACCATCAACTAAATCTGTTGGTAGAAGAATTGATTGGATTGTTTTTAATGAAGGGAAACCAGTAGGTATGATTGGTATAGGGTCATCTGTATATCCACCACCAAAAGATATACTAAATTATGTTAATATGAAGAAAGAAGAATATAAAAATAACTTCAATACATTTGCAAACAACTGGCGTTTTTGTATGAGAGAAAAGATTAAGAACGCAGGTACACAAATACTAAAAGAATTAAGAAGACAAGCACCACTACATTGGAAACAAAAGTATAATAATGAACTTAAATATTTAATTACATTTGTTGCAGGTGGTAATAACGGTGCAGTATATAAAGCAGATAACTGGATACATTGTGGAGAAACATCAGGTTTACCTAAACACGAGTCAGTATCTATGAAGTGGCATAACAAAGAAGAATTAAAAGAATTGTATGTAAAACCTACAGGCGAAAATAAGAAGATGATTTTTATAAAGAGTGTATGAATATATTTGAAGCAACTATAATAATAATGATAAGTTTACATTGGGGATTTGCAACAGGTGGATTATTAGCAAGGAAAACTGATTGGTCAATACCTAGATTTGTATTGATATGTTTATTAATAAAATATTTATGGATACTAATAAAATAATTAACGCAGATAGTTTAGAACATCTAAAAACTTTAGATGAGAATGTATTTGATTCGTGTGTAACTGATCCACCATATCATCTAACATCTATTGTAAAAAGATTTACAAAAGGTCCTGCTGCTAAACACGGCAAAGACGGATCGTTTCAAAGATTATCAAAAGGTTTTATGGGTAAAGAATGGGACGGTGGAGATATTGCATTTACTAAAGAGTTTTGGCAAGAAGTATATAGAACAATGAAACCAGGTGCTGTACTACTAGCATTTTCAGCAACTAGAAATTATCATAGAATGGCAGTTGCGATAGAAGACGCTGGGTTTGAAATCTTTGATATGATAAACTGGATATATGGTAGTGGGTTTCCTAAAAGAAGAAACTTGTTAAAACCAGCACACGAACCTATTGTTATGGCAAGAAAAGGTGTAAACAAAGAATTAAATTTAGATGAGTGTAGAGTAGGTGATGAAGAAATAGACTTGTCAAAAAATAGAAGACATAAACAAGAAGGTACAATATTCAAAGGTGGTTGGAAGAGTGAAGACGGTGGTGAGATAGTAAAAGGCAGATGGCCTGCTAACATCATACACGATGGAGAAGTATCTAGTTATTTCTATTGTGCCAAGGCAAGTAAAAAAGAAAAAGAAGATACGAATCACCCTACGGTTAAACCTTTAGAGTTGATGAAATACCTAGTACGATTGGTAACTCCTAAGGACGGATTAGTCCTAGACCCATTTGCTGGCACAGGAACTACGGGTGAAGCGGCGTTATTAGAAGGTCGTAAGTATTATTTGATTGAGAAAACTGAAGAATATATAAAAGATATTGAAAGGAGAGTTAATAAAACAATATTATGTTAATACAATTGACTTTAGCATTAGGATATGTTATAATGATTTACGCTTTTATAGTGTGGTTATTAATAAAATGGAACAATGAAGATATTAAAAGATAATATAAACGACTTTTTCAAATGGGTCAAAGGTACTGAACTCGTTGAACTAGACAATATAGATGTGGCAGAGGATCCTGTTAGACCTGAATTAACTTTAGGTTTTAGAATTACACACGGTAGAAAAATATTTGGATTAAAATACAATGATGAAATTGAAGCAATAATTTGCGTTGCATTTTGTCCTGAAGTACCTTACACCGTTAGAGAAATGGATTATATGTCCAGAGTAAAAGATGGTAAGATTGCTATTGCATATACGGTCTGGTCTCGTAAGAGAGGTGCAGGTAAAGAGATAGTAAAAAAATTATGCGAGTGGTCAAAGAAAAATAAAATAGAAAGACTAGTAACTCTATCACCACTTACACCAATGGCAACACACTTTCATATTAAAAATGGTGCTAAACAAGTACATATAAACGAAGAAACACAAAATTTTGAATATGAAATTGGCTAAACCTATAAACGATAAGGATAACAGCCTTGGGAACTTTAAAGAAACAAGACGAGGAGATTATATGGATGAAAACCATTACTGGATAGGAAAACTAAAAGAGTATGCTCAACACGGATCAGGATTGCCTATTATGGATCAGCAAACTTTTGAAAGATTTACAAATGAACTTGGCAAAGAAGAATTTAGAAATATTTTAGCAACATATATTAATAGGTATAGACCTATATTTCCTCTAAAGAAAATAACTTTAGATGATGTAAGAATTTCATTTAACGAATTACGAAAACAAGACACTACAAAGTATTGTAAACTCAATGACAATAATGTTATGGAGAAATATACTGATTACAAATACCCTTATAAAGATTATGGTCTAGGTATTATAGACGCACCATCAACTTATAACAATGTATCTAATTATTTTCACCAAGAGTTAAGATTAAATTGTTCTAGTTATAGTTTTAAAGCACCTTTAGATGTATGGTATAAAGGAACAGCAAAAGATATATGGCGTTGTCTAGGTCCTATATGGCGAGGTATCAACAATATGAAAAAGGTTATGGTTGAAGGTAAAGAAGAATTAAGAGGTGGTCAATTATCAGAAGCAAGTTATTTGGGTGCATTTAGATTAGGCACATATATTGCAACTCAATTTAAACCTAATGTTGCTAAAACTATTTACCAATTAACCAACGCAAAAAGAGTTTTAGACACAAGTTGTGGATGGGGAGATAGACTTGCTGGTTTCTTTGCCTCGGACGCTGAGGAGTATATAGGATGTGATCCAAACCCTAATACTTACAAACAATATATGAAACAGATAGAAGTATATAATAGTTTCTTAATTAAACCTAAAAAAGTTAAGATATATAATTGTGGTGCTGAAGATTTACCTTGGGATGAAATAAAACATATTGATTGTTCATTTACAAGTCCACCATACTTCTCTACTGAAAGATATAATGAGGGTGGGGAAAAAGAAGACAATCAATCTTGGAAAAAGTTTGATGAGTATTATAAATGGCGTGATGATTTCTTTCTACCTGTATCTAAAAAATGTTTTGAAAGATCAAAACATACTATAATCAATATTATGGATCCACAAATTAAAGGTAAACGATATAGAAGTTGTGATGAAGTTGTTGATATGTTAAAAGATAATTTTGTAGGTCAAATAGGAATGAGAATTATGCAAAGACCTAAATCAGATAAGTTATTTGAAACAGAAAAAGATAAGCAAGAGTTTATGAATAAAACATTTATAGAGAATGTATGGTGTTTTTCTAAAGATAAAAATGTAGATTTATTTAAGTCAGCAAGAAAAGGTACTTTAGATAGTTTCTTTGAATAAATATTATGATGGCTATACAACAAAAAGATTATATTTATCAACAAGAGTATTGGGACTATCAAAGAAAAATACAATACAACAAAGAACAAATTTTTGCTATGGCAAAAAGATATGAAGGTAGAACTTATAATGACTTTGGTCCTGTACACATTGATGATGTTAAGACTATGTTATGGGATAGAATAAGACCTGAAGAATATGAGGAACCACCTATGGATTGGGTGCCTGAAGATCCAAAGTATAGACTATGGCACGAAGACCAATTAGACGCAACTAAACTATCACCAAAGGTGACAAAGGTTGTATTAAGAGCAAAACAAAGAATTGAAACCGTACCAAATATATTAAATGATGATAGCGATATATAAAGGATACAATAATTATTTAACACATAATTTTCCTGCGAAGGAGCTTGACAATATTAAGAAAGTGTGTTATGATATGGGTATCAAATGGTATACAATATCTTATAATGATAAGGAGATGATAGAATATGAAGAATTTTCTAAAAGACATAATTAAAGAAACAGGAAATGAATACGCAGGACTAGTAAGTGAAGGCGTTGATTCGGCAGATGTAACAAGTTTTATTGATACAGGATCATATTCATTTAATGCTTTACTATCAGGTAGTATCTATGGTGGTATGCCAGGTAATAAAATAACTGCTATTGCAGGTGAAGCTGCTACAGGAAAAACATTTTTTGCATTAGGTATCTGTAAACACTTTTTGGATATGGATAAAGACGCAGGTGTTATTTACTTTGAATCAGAAAGTGCTATTTCAAAATCAATGATTGAGAGTAGAGGTGTTGACTCAACTAGAATGGTTGTAGTACCTGTTGCAACCGTACAAGAATTTAGAGCACAATCAATAAAAATTTTAGACAAATATATAGAACAACCAGAAGATAAAAGAAAACCTTTAATGTTCGTGTTAGATAGTTTAGGTATGTTATCTACAACTAAAGAAATGGAAGACACAGCTGCTGGTAAAGAAACAAGAGATATGACTAGATCACAAATAGTCAAATCTACTTTTAGAGTTTTAACGCTTAAGTTAGGCAAAGCAAATGTGCCTTTAATTATGACCAATCACACTTATGATGTTATTGGTTCTATGTTTCCACAAAAAGAAATGGGTGGCGGTTCAGGTTTGAAATACGCTGCTTCATCAATCATCTATCTAGGTAAGAGAAAAGAAAAAGACGGTACCGAAGTAGTTGGTAATATCATTCATTGTAAAAATTATAAATCAAGGATAACAAAAGAAAACGCAAAAATAGATGTAAGACTTACATACAAACAAGGACTAGATAAACATTATGGTTTATTAGAACTTGGTGAGGCTGCTGGTGTATTTAAAAAAGTATCTACAAGATATGAAATGCCCGATGGTTCAAAAGTATTTGGTAAGTCAATCAATGAGAATCCTGATAAGTATTATACAAAAGAAATATTAGATAAGATTGATGAATATGCCAAAAGAAAATTTACCTACGGATCAGACGAAGAATAAAAAATACGCTTTCGTACAAAAAGAAGGTGATGACTTTACTTCTATAAAGTTATTACAACCACCTTACAAAGGTGTTATCTTTAAATACGGCAAAGTTGGATTTGGAAAGGATGAAAATCCTGACGGAACCAGATCAATGAAGTTTGATTACGATATACTTTTCAATCCACACGAAACGGACCTTGACAATAAAGAGTTTATAGACTATATTGGTGATATGTTAATAGAATTTTTAGATGATAAATTGAAAAAAGGAGAACCAATTGAGTAATTATATTTCTGTATATGATGATGTATTAAAACCAAATCAATGTCAACACTTAATTGACAAGTTTGAAGATTCAAAACATCAATGGATAAAAACAGAATTAAAAGATCATAGGTCTTTTACAGAAATTAATATAAATTTAAATACAGACTGGAAAGAATATGTGGATATAGTATATAATACATTGAGACCATATGTTGAGAAATATATAAAAGATAATAATATAGATAAAGTCAAACAATGGCCAGAAAAATTTGGGTTTGAACAAATCCGTTTTAAAAAATATGAAGTTAATAATACAGATGAATTTCAGGAACACGTGGATGTTATGGACTATGCTAGTGCCAAAAGATTTCTTGTATTATTTTTATACTTAAAAGATAATGAGGCAGGTCATACATCTTTTCCTGAATATGATTTGAAAGTTGAACCAAAGGTAGGTAGACTATTAATGTTTCCACCTTTATGGACTTATAAACATATAGGACATAAACCAATTAAAGAACCAAAATATATAGTAGGGAGTTATCTACACTACATTTAATTATGAATAACGAAAGAATAGAATTTACAATATTAAGAAATCTTATATTCAATGAAGATTTTACTAGAAAAGTTTTACCTTTTGTAAACGAAATCTATTTTCCTAAAAGAGAAGAACAAATTTTATTCCAAGAGATTAATACTTTTGTATTGAAGTATAAAAATCTGCCATCAAAAGAATCAATATTAATTGAACTAGGCAATCGTAAAGATATAAACGAAGAAGAAAATAGAATAGTAAAAGAATTAATTAACTCATTAAATCCTGAAGAAATAGACCAACAATGGTTGTTAGATACAACAGAAAAGTTTTGTAAAGATCGTGCTGTTCACAATGCAGTATTAGACGGTATCAAAATTTTAGATGGTAAATCTAAAAACAAAACACCAGAGGCAATACCTAGTATTCTTGCAGACGCATTAGCAGTTAGTTTTGATAAACATATAGGGCACGATTATATAGAAGACGCAGACGACAGATTTAAATTTTATCATACAAAGGAAAAGAAGTATCAATTTGATTTATCTTACTTCAACAGAATTACAAAAGGTGGTGTACCAAGTAAAACATTAAACATTGCTCTTGCAGGTACAGGTGTAGGTAAGTCTTTGTTTATGTGTCATTGTGCTAGTGCTTATTTGGCACAAGGTTTAAATGTATTGTATATTACTTTAGAAATGGCTGAAGAAAGAATTGCTGAAAGAATTGACTCAAACTTATTAGATGTATCTATGGATGATCTACACGCTCTACCAAAAGACTTGTATGATTCTAAAATATTAAAAGTAAAAAACAAATCAACTGGTAAATTAATTATCAAAGAATATCCAACTGCTTCTGCTCACGCAGGACATTTCAGAGCATTGTTTAATGAACTATCATTAAAGAAAAGTTTTAGACCAGATGTTGTCTTCATAGATTATCTTAACATATGTACTAGTGCTAGATTTAAAGGTGGTAATGTAGGATCATATTTCTTTATCAAGGCAATTGCTGAAGAATTAAGAGGTCTTGCTGTTGAGTTTAATGTACCAATTTTTAGTGCAACACAAACAACAAGAACTGGTTATGTTTCAACTGATATTGGTTTAGAAGATACGGCAGAGTCTTTTGGTTTACCTGCTACTGCTGACTTTATGTTTGCTTTACAATCAAATGAAGAACTAGAACAACTAGGTCAAATGAAAGTTAAACAATTAAAGAATAGATATAATGACCCAGGCATTAATAGATCATTTATCATTGGTGTTGATAGAGCAAAAATGAAACTCTATGATGTAGATAATACATCACAAAACATAGTAGATAAAGGTAAGGAACCTGAAACTAAAGAAAACCCTTACGATAAATTTTCAGACTTTAAAGTATAATGAATAAGAAAACACTTTTTACAATAGACTATTATGAGAAAGAAGATTTTATAAATCAATCTGAAATAGATAAACTGATTGGTAGTATAGATAAAAACAATTTACAACCTTATGATTATATAGAAGGTAATGCTAAAACATCTATTGGTGTTAGTCAGAATATGTTTTTAGATTTTCAAAAAGATTTAGAAGAAAGAATTGTCAAAGAAATACCTATATTAAATCAAAGAATGGCAGAGTCTTGGTGTACAATACAAAAAGAAGATAGTAAATTAAAGTGGCACAAACATCCTAATTCAGTTTTGTCTGGTATCATATATCTAAAAGTAGATGACAAAAGTAGTAAGTTATATTTTCAAAATCCTACTTCTATGGAAGGAGAAGTAAAAGAAATAAAACCTAAACCTGGTTTACTATTAATGTGGCCAAGTTTTTTAATGCACGGATCAGGTGATACAATAAACAAAAGTAAAGAAAGAATTATTATAGCATTTAATACTTATTGGAATAAAAAATGATAAAATTAAATGCCTTTCAAACAAATATACACGCCCAATATAATTTTTTAAAAGGTGGTGCTATAGAGCGTTTAATAAAGTCTATAAAAAAAGAAGACTTGACAGACCATAATGCTCTTGTAGGTAATGCAAAATCAACTTTTACTCCTAAAAGAGGTTTTTTAAATAATCATAATTCAGTAAAACATAGAGTAGAAGAAAAACTTTTTTTTCCTAATTTAGAGATTACTAATTCTTGGTGTAATGTACAAGGAGAACATAGTACATTAAATTTTCATAGGCATCCAGACTCAATTATTTCTGGTATAATATTTTTACAAGTAGATGACAAAAGTAGTAAGTTATATTTTCAAAATCCTAATAACATATATGTTAAGTGTGATGATGATATGTGTATTACACCCGAACCAGGATTGTTATTAATGTGGCCGAGTTGGTTAGCACACGGATCAGGTGAAGATAAAAATATGAGTACAGAAAGAATAATAGTAAGTTTTAATACATACTTCAGAAAGGAGACTAATGCCTAGAAAACAAAAAGTAAGATTTCATAGAGGTGATAGAAGACCTAAATCAGATAAAGACTATGAGCAATTATCTTACAAAGTTAAGATGAAAAAGAAAGGCCGTAAGATATTATGGCAAGTAATAGAACACCCTAATAAGGCTACTATTGCTGAATACTTTTTTGAAGAAGACGCACAGAAATTAGCAGACTTTCAGAATAAGAATCAAGTATGGAAAAACTCTGGTGGTATACCCAAAATGTTTTGGATTAGAGCTTGACACCACCTTATAAATATGTTATAGAGAGAGAACTATGGCAATATTTAGCAAAGCAGATTTATCTAAATCAAAATATATCATATCTATCGTAGCCAAAATTAAAAAAGGCACGAAAATTAGAGTAAAAGACGGCAAGTCCTACTTGTTTAAAAAAACTAAAGAGATTGATATGTTAGAAAAAGTACAAACAAATTTTCAAAAGTATAGTAAGATACTTTATCCTAACAATAAGCACGCTCCTATATTCAATGAAGGTAAAAAATATTTTACATTTGTAGATATTGATAAAGCACCATTTTCAGGTATGGGTGGTCAATCAAGGAATGCTTTAGGTAAAAAACTAGCAGACGCAGGCGAGTTAGCAACCGTAATGTCTTTGAAAAAAGATATTAAAACTGCTAAAGATACAGGACAATCTATATTCAAAGATAATGCAGACGCTTTTGCTGCTTGGTATGACACATTTCAATACACACGCCCAGCAGTTAAAAAGATTGTAGGATCTTTAAATAATTTTGATATTATCCACGACGCTACCGATAAATCAAATTTTGGATCTACTATTAAAGCATTTTTAAATAAAGCAAATATCTCAAAACAAGATTCTTGGAATCCAGCAGATGTTTATATAATTAGTAAAAATGCTAGAGTGAAAATAATTAACGATTTGAAAAAAGTAATAGAAACTTATGATGTTTCAGATGGATTAGTTAATATGTTTAATGATAAATTGTATAAACTTTATAAGAAAAAAGTGCTTTATCCAATCTCTCTTAAACAATTGATTTCAGAAAAAGCAAATGTAGATTATACAAATGTACCAGGTACAATTAAGGTGTCAGATTACGATATTGAAATAGCAAAATTTAATTGTAACTTAACTACCGAAGGTAAAGAAATAGGTTTATTTACCTTTAATAATAAAGACACAAAAAAGCAAATTAATTTACAAGTTAGAGGATTTCCTCACGGTTATGGTACTGCACAAACTGAAATTACATCCGATGGTACACCATCAGGAGGTCGTTTAGGAAAAATTCCTACGAAAGTGGTTGATAGTGTTATGGATCAATACAAGGATGCTAGAATTAATAGTATAAAATACTTTGGTACACCTGAACCATTTTCAAATTTTGATGAAAATAAATGTAAAGAAACTTATAAGATGTATGAAACCGTTATTAAAGACTCAAAAGTTAATAATGAAAAATCTTTAAGTTATAAAGAGTATGTTAATATAATTAATATTGCAAAATCTAATATGGATATTGCTGAAAATATGGTTATGAAGATTCAAGGTTTAAAAATAATGCACTTTTTTGTAAAAAATAAAAAAGATTTATCTGGTATTATGAATAAGATGATAAACGGTGCTAAAAAAATAGATGATTCTAACGGCTTCTTTATTAAAATATACTAGAGATTAAGTATTATAAATAGTATTAGTTGATTTATATGGAAAATGTGAGATTATATTAATGGAACAAATTGGAGAGAAATGTTTAGTTTTAAAGGTTTTATTACCACAGAAAAGAATACGCACCTAGAACACCTAGAAGA
>Ga0066850_10001441_pt1 | contig 12554 bp, 10 predicted proteins | sample ETNtaG_4_FD_67282 | JGI IMG/M metagenome (GOLD analysis project Ga0066850, IMG submission 67282) | Marine microbial and viral communities from oxygen minimum zone, Eastern Pacific Ocean - ETNP201406SV67 | ecosystem: Environmental > Aquatic > Marine > Oceanic | place: Pacific Ocean: Eastern... | reverse complement strand
CGAACTTGCGCGTTTGCTCGAGGACGTTCCAGATTGGGTTGATGTCATAATGCTGCCCGGTAACCACGATGCAGTAAGGCCAGCAGAACCTCAGCCAGCATTGGATCCTGAGGTACAACAGGATTATTCGAATACCGTATTCGTTGGCAATCCATGTGACTTCAGCTTACACGGCGTTCGCATTTTGTCGTATCACGGTAAGAGTATAGACGACTTCGTAGCAACTCTGCGATCTGTAACTTACTCAAAACCGGAGATGGCTATGAGAGCTATGTTGGAGAGGAGGCACCTAGCCCCATCGTGGGGCGGTAAGACGCCTCTTTCTCCTGAGCCAGAGGACCGTTTGGTGATTCCTGTCGTGCCAGATATCTTCGTGACCGGGCATGTTCACGGACACTATGTGGGAAGTCATAAGGGGACCACAATTGTTCATTCTTCAACATGGCAGGATCAGACCGACTTCCAAAGGATGCTGGGATTCCAGCCCAAACCCTGTATTCTCACCGTGGTCAATCTGCATACCTATGCATATCACTCTATTGACTTCACTGCAGCTTAGGACCAGATTCTCCGGAGAACAATAGCGGCCAAATGCCCCTCAAATCCCCTCCGGACACTATCGGTACCCCGGCTTTCTCAAACGTTCTTCGCGACCTGCTTCTAATCGGATTGAACCCAATAAAACTTGAACCCTCAATCATCATCGAAATGTCAGTCCCTGAGTCTCCGACAGAAACTAAACCACTTGGGCTGAAACCATTTATCCTTACCAGCTTCTCAACCATCAAACCCTTTTCGTGAGACAATACCCTCGTTGGAAGGCCACCCAATAACCAGCCATCTTCATCCCATTCAAATCCATTGGCAACCCAGTCATCCACATTCAGCATGCTAGCAATGGCACCAACGCATAGGTCAACCCCAGAGGAGATTATTGCAATGTACACTCCTCTGGATTGCAATTCTTCAACTACTTCCCGTGCACCCTCCATCAACTTTAGTCCGCCAAAGCAACGCATTATGTCGTCCCTGTGAATCTCCGATTGTACCCCTCTCCATTTGTGGATGTCTTCTTCTACAAATTCCTCCTCCGAGATCTTCCCATCTAAGAATAGATCTAGCGTCTCATTGTTCTCGGTTCCGAAATGCTCGTGAATCGATTGCCAAGATGATTGGTTGTCAGCAAGCACCCCATCACAGTCGAAGGCCACTGCCTGAAGCATCCAATCGGAATTTGGTGAGCAAAGACGGCTAATAATTGGACAGGTGCATTCATGATATTCGTACAACTCCGAGAAACGTGGATGACCAACCACTTGGGGGCCGAGCCATCAAAGTAAGGATGAAACTGTTCGGACCCCTAGTGGAGACCGTTGGCTCTAGAGAGATTGAGACTACTCTCGAATCGGAGGCCACTGTACTACAGTTGGTTGAGAGATTCCACCTTACGGAACTGATTAATTCTGGCCTTAGGGTTGCAATTGATGGCGAATTTATCTCCAGTCTCGACGTGAAGTTGTATGATGCTGCCGAAGTTGCATTCCTACCTCCAGTTTCCGGTGGTTAGGAGCTGATTCGGCCGAAGCATTTGAACGATAAAGCCTGCACCTGGGCTTGTTAGTATGGCACTTGGACCTCAAGAGATTGTTCTTCTCGTTATTTTTGCGATATTTCTTTTCGGAGCCAAGAGGATTCCCGAATTGGCAAGAAACGTTGGCCGTGCTAAGGGAGAGTTCCAACTAGGATTGAAGGAGACCACGGAGATTGCCTCGATCCAGGACATGGACAGGGGCGGCATGACCGAGGACGTCGCATCGGAGCAGGAGTAACTACATCCTCCTCTTGATGCTCAATTGGGACCCACATTCACGACATTCCCCGATTCGCTCACTTGCCGGCATCGTCTCCCTAGGGACCTCGTGCACTAGTTCACATGCGGTACACCTTACTTCCCAACTCCACGGTTCAGTAATTCCATCCGTGCTGACTGGTGACCACTCCAATCTTGCAACCTCGCAAACATTCTGTATGCGATAGTCGTCAGAACAGATTTCGCCTCTGAACTCAATCGCCAATGCGATCAATCCAAGGTCAACTTCAGAAAGTCCGGCAATATCACCCGTCTCAATCGCAATTTCTTTCGCTCTCTGCCACGAGTCCTCGCTAGGGTTGGACCATTGCAATTCAGCAGCCTCCAACATGACTAGTCGGTCTGCCGCCACCCTGCTCACTTCAGTTCTCTGTGACTCCAGAGCCATCCCCCTTCGGATCATCTCCAACGGCCAAGAGATTAGGGCAGCGGTATCGAGTATTCTCACGGGACCCATGGCATGCGATGACGGCACTGCCCAAAGAGTTCGGGTTGGCCTAGTGTCGGGATCCTTGTAAGCAACGGCTATATCGAGTACGAAGGACGACGGCCCGTGCTCGAAGGGCTATTCGACTCCATAATCGTCTGGGCGGATGGTTTCGGTTTGATCGGCCTAGCAATTGTTTCAGCCACAGAGGCGGCCTTGCAACCAGTTCCGCCCGATCTCCTAGTAATGCCAATGTCGCTTGAAGCTGGATTTTCCATCGACTTGTTGGCCATTTTCTTGGTTGCCACACTATCCAGCGTACTTGGTTCTCTTGGGGGTTATGCGATAGGTGCATACGGCGGAAGACCATTACTTGAGAAATTTGCCCGCGAGTCAACGGTGGAAAAACTTGAGGCGTTGACTGATAGGTATGGCGATGCAGGTGTGTTCATCGCCGCAGTTTCGCCAATTCCCTACAAGGTGATCGCCTGGGCTGCAGGAGCTGGCAGGATGGACCTCCGGTTGTTCGTTTTCGCAGGTTTGTTCGGCAGAGGCATTAGGTTTGGCCTAGAAGCCGCAGTTCTCGGACTTTGGGGCCAACAGTTTCTCAGCCTCATAGAAAGCCCGTGGTTCTGGATCTTCGCCGGACTTGCATCCTTGCTCGCTTTCGTTCCAATTAGTTCATGGTGGGCAGGTCTGAATGAGGCGGTCCAATCAGACAACGGTGATTAGTAAACGAACCGATTATGAGACCCCATCCCCTCGGCAATCTATCGCTCGTGTGGTGTAGTTCGGTCCATCATGCCGCCCTTTCGAGGCGGCGACCCGGGTTCAAATCCCGGCACGAGCACCACAAGCGGCTTTTTTACCCACTCAGAACAGTCATAAACACACCTTCGTTGGAGAAGTAAGGTCCTAATGCGTATAGAGCAGGATGTGAAGCTAACCTTTGATGACGTTTTAATTCGCCCTAAGAGGAGCACCTTGGTTTCCAGATCTGATGTGAATTTGGAAAGAGAGTTCCAATTCAGGCACTCCGAACAGAATTGGGCAGGGGTTCCCATAGTCGCCGCCAATATGGATACCACCGGCCTTTTCTCGGTTGCAGAGGTTCTACAGCGCTACGGCATGCTAACTTGCACGCAGAAGTTCTACTCCACTAGGGAATTCTCTGGTGCATGGGAAGGTGGCCTGGATCCTGAATTCATCGCCGTGACCTGCGGCTCTACGGAGGAGAGTTTCGAATTGTTGGAGAGGAAGATTGCAACAAATGAAAACCTGAAGATGATCTGCATTGATGTAGCTAATGGATACAGGGAGGTCTTCCTTCAGTTTGTCAAGAGAGTCAGAGAAGCCTTTCCAGACAAAATTCTGATTGCGGGAAATGTAGCCACTAGGGAAATGACCGAGGCACTGATTCTTTCCGGTGCAGACATAGTGAAGGTCGGAATAGGTCCGGGTTCAGTGTGCACCACCAGGAAGATAGCAGGAGTGGGATATCCTCAGCTTTCTGCTATAGCTGAATGTGCAGACGCTGCCCACGGTTTGAATGGGCACGTAATGTCCGATGGGGGTTGTTCTTCTCCGGGTGACGTTGCCAAGGCCTTTGCAGCCGGAGCTGATTTCGTGATGCTCGGGGGGATGCTGGCCGGTCACGATGAGTCAGGGGGTGACACCATAGAGGGAGAAGATGGCAAGGTGTACAAATCGTTCCACGGAATGTCATCTGTTAAGGCGATGGAACATCACTATGGCGAGGTAGCACCACACAGGGCTCCAGAAGGTAAGGAGGTCAGGGTTCCCTATAGGGGTAAGCTGGATAGCACAGTCCAATCGATTCTGGGCGGGTTGAGGTCAGCCTGCTCATACGTTGGGGCACGCAGAATCAAGGATCTACCGAAATGCGCGACTTTCATCAGAGTTAGCATGACAACCAATGAAGTCTATCAGAAGTTCGATGTAGAATGAAATGGAAAAGCTAATCCAATAAGATTGCCCGTCTTCATTTTTCTTCTAGATATCCAATATGGCCTGCGCCATCCAACCCGGTCCCTCGAATGTAGGGATTTCTGGATCTATCCCAACCACTATCTCCCCTTCTGCTATCTCCTTTAAGGCAAGCTCGTGCATCGTGATTGCCTTTACTTCCAATCCCGGCTCAAATTTTCCAGAGTCGATCCAATTTACTCGGGCACTGATTACTCCTTGCCCCAAGGTAATCTCTGAGCCTACCATCCACTGCCCTTCCTCACTCCCCCGGTAGAGGACTTCCTCCAGCCACCGAACCAGCCCCCTCTCGAGATCGCCACCAGGGATTTCTATTTCCCAGACATCCTCCGAGGTCTCCAAATCTGATGGGTCAATGTCTGACTCGCCATTGAGCTGAATCGACTGTAGCCCCAGTGCCGCGTCTGAAAGCGCCCCCTCAACATCGGTTGCGAATGCCCTGATGCCGATGTCTGCAGTCGTAGGGAGGACCCACCACGTCATGAATGCTCGAAAGCAACGCCGCGCATGAAGGGAGCGGTCATTCGAAGCTATTGCACAGTTCACCTTGGGAGGGGAAACTCGTCGGATCCTTGGGATTCGTATTCCACTTGCTCTCACATTTATTCACATAGCCATCCCCATCGGAGTCAATTAGTGCATCAGATGAGTCAAACGGGTCGAATCCAAAGTAGTACTCCCAACCAGCCCACATGTCGTCGTCATCCTGATCTTGATGGTAGACCTCGGATCCGTCTTTCCATTTGTCCCCATCAGTATCATTATTGATTGGATTGGTACCGTTTTGGTACTCTTCAAAATTCGTGTAGTTCTCTAGATCATCATAGAATCGAGCCCCTGATCCATAAGGGTCGATGTGACATTCGAAATCCTGCGGGTTATCCCAACCCGGGCAGTATCTGTATAGCAGAACTGTTCTGTTCAAGCCATCCATATCGGGATCCTCATTTCCATCCTTAACCCCGTCTAAGTCGGAATCAGGCATTCTAGGGTCCATGGGGCCTCTTGAGCCCAGAGCATCGAGGGAATTGTTGTCAACAAGCCCAAGCCTCAACGCCTCTTCGGAGAAGTCAACTTCCCAGCCATCCGGCAATTTGTCCCCATCGGAGTCATCGTCTACGGGATTTGTGTCCCAACGGTCTGGAGCCTCAAGTGAATTGACTAGTGAATCGTTGTCAATGTCAAATGATGAGTCGTGGGGAGATCCGAAGGAGGGGTCAAGGGCCCATCGTCCGCTTTCTGGAACCGTGAATCCTGTGAGGTTCATTTCGTGGAGGAAGTATCTGGGGTCCATGACGCCGTCACCGTCCCTATCCCCGGAAGTTGAAAAACCTGAGACGTAGTTTACCCAAATCCAACCACCAGGGCCACGACCGCAATCGATCATTGAATCACATCCCGGAGGGAGCCAGTCGTCAAGGGAAATCCAGAGGCTGTGGCTGTTGGTATTCTGCTGCACTGAGAATACCTGCATCTCCCAACCATCTGGCTGCCCATCCAAGTCAGTGTCATTTATCAGCGGGTTCGATGCTCCTTGCCATGGCCTGGGGATGTAGAGAACCTCCCCCCCATCGTTCAGCCCATCACCATCGGTATCCGCGTTGTTAGCGTGTGTAACGTACTGATCCGCTCCATCGATGACCTCTTCTCCGTCTTCTAGGCCATCATTGTCGGTATCGAACGCAGAAGCATTGGTGAAGTAATAAACCAGAGTTCCGTTGTCATACCACGGATGCCCGTCGACAGCTTCTCTGTAATCCTCAAGGCCATCGTTGTCGGTGTCCTTGTCCGTTGTATTTGTGAATGTCTCGTAATACTCCTGAGCGTCGGAAAGGCCATCTCTGTCAGTATCAAAAACTCCCGGGTCGCTTCTAACAATGACATCCCTTACTCCAAAGTCGACAATCCTTATTCTCCACCCAATTACCTCAATACCATCAATCAAGCCATCACCATCGGTATCAGCTACCAGGGGGTCGGTAGACCGACCGTCTACTACCCCGTCTCCATCTCTATCTCTTGCATTGTACTCATCTAGATTGGTGAATCTCTCGTGTTGCTCGACTACAGTGACAAGATTCTGGAGCCTGCTAGTGACCTCGTCACCGACTTCGACGTTGATGTGATACACCCAACCAGGCGTTTCAGTCTTCACTGGGATGTTGACATAGTTGCTGTCTACCACTGTTCTGATCCACACTATCGTCCTGTTGACTTGGACGTATTCGCCAGGCTTGACGTTGATGGAATGGATGGTAGTGGCCCCAATCATGTCCTTGTATCTTACAGCTCCGTCTTTATCGGCATCGTATCCATCGAAGTCTGGGTCATCATCAGCATTACTTCCGTCATTTGGATGAATCCCGCTGATGAACTCCCATCCATCGGGCATCTCATCGCCGTCAGTGTCCCATTCGAGTGGATTCGTGAAGTTGGACTCGCCCCACGTGTACGAGACCTCGAACTCCTCTACATTATTGAGCCCATCATCGTCGTTGTCACCATAGGCATCTGTCGAGTTTGCTGGATTTAGGAGTGAGTTGTAGCAGTACTCAAATCCATCTGGCATCCCATCGCCGTCAGTGTCCCAATCCCCCGGTCCATTCAAACGACCGTCACCATCCATGTCCTCTTCGAACCAAGTGCGATCTCCATGGCCCGACATTAGGTCGGTGTATGGGGCGTCAATAGAGAGGGTACCGAAAACAGGCTTCCCGCAGTGCACGCCCAGATCGATGATACCAAAAGCGATTTCATAACGATCATCAACGAGGTCCCCATCACTATCCTCATCCAGTGGGTTGGTGTCATATCGCTCCTCAACAAAATTCCTCAGGGTGTCAGGTTCAGGTTGTTCAAGATCTAGAATCGCATCACATGAATGGCCGAATTGTGTGCCCATTTCCTCCCACAGCTCTACCCCCAGGTCCAACTCAATCTGCGCTCGTTTCTCAGGAGTGAGGAGCGGACAGTTCCAGTTGCCATCTAGTGGGTCAAGAAGAGTAACCACGCCAGACGGCGTTGTAACGTCGTGGGTGTAGCTAGATTCCCAACGGTCGTTCAGACCATCTCCATCAGTGTCTTTCAGACGGGGATTGGTTCCCAGACCCGCCTCATCAAGGTTGGTGAGCCCGTCTCTATCCGGGTCACCCAGAGGCCCATTGTCCGGGTTGGGAAACGTCTCATTTTGCTCCCCAGTCTCTTGTTCGGTGTCTACACTGTTGATCTGAATTGGCGTACAGTCCGTTTCAGTGACACCTTCACCTAGGTCAATGCAGGGTTCTCCGGTGTCCAAGGGATCAAGTCCATTCTCAATCTCCCAACCATCTGATAGGCCGTCTCCATCGGTATCCGCCTCCCTCCAGTTCGTCCCGTAGAGCGTGTCCTCCATTCTGTCAGCTATGCCATCCCCATCCCAGTCACAGCCTATGGTCGGCACGTCAGGCGGGCATTCCTTGGGTGCACCATCAGCCGTGGGGTCTATGTCATCAATTGCCGATTCGAATCCTCCGGAATCTGTACTAGAGAGCCCCGCGCCAACTACTGTATACAGTCCAGCCAGACAGAGGGTTGCAGCGATGGCAGCAACCGCATATTGGTTGTGAGTCAGTGCCATCCAATCGCCCCGCCCTCGTAGAGGGCGTGTTGTGCAATTTGGGTCTGGCTATAATGATTCATGGCTTTCGTCCGTTCCTTGCCGAGGATTCCTCAAACTTGGAGCCACAACCTTTCAGGGCCCCATTATCCATTCAGGAACTTCTCAATCCTGTTGAAAGCATCTTCAAGGGTTTCTATCGGGGGTAGGCAAACCATTCTGAAGTGACCACTGCCAAACTCAGATGAAAATCCAGATCCGTGGACTACCAAGACGTGTTGATCTCGAAGAAGACTCAACACGAATGATTTGTCATCGGCAGCAAACTCTGGTTCGGTGATTCTCACGAACAGATAGAATGCCCCACCGGGGAACTCACATTCTATTCCATCTATGGATGCAATCCTTTCCATCGAGAAGTTCAAGCGCTTCTCAATTTCAGCTCGATGGCCATCAAGCCACCCAGTGTCATCAATTAGTCCAGCAAGAAAGCCGTACTGTGCCGGTGTGGAGGCACATAGCCTACTCCTCAGAATCCGTTCCATCCCATCCCGGACACGAACCAATCCTCCGTGGGGGTCATGCAATGCCATGTAACCAACCCTCCAACCAGGCGCGAAATATACCTTTGACACGCCATTCAGTACTATCACCGGAACCTCAGAAGAGCGAGATGCCACCGAGCAGAATTGTCCAGAAAAGTCCAGACCGTCATAAATCTCATCTGCAATCACTGTACATTTCGGCCACGTTTCAGCGATTTTTAGTACGGCGTCAATCTCTTCCGGAGTTGCGACGTTTCCGGTTGGATTGTTGGGATTGATAAGTACGAGTAGGCGTACGCTGTCATCCATCTTCGCCCTAATGTCTTCTAAGTCAATCTTCCATCCGTTCGATGAGTCTAGGCGATACTCCAAGGTCTTCGCGCCGAACATTTGTGGATAAGCCATGTATGGCGGGTAGTGTGGACCGGGTGCGAGGACCGTGTCACCCTCCTCAAGGAAGGCTGCAAAAATAATCTGAAGCGCCTCAGAAACTCCATGGGTCACGTAAACGTCACTCGCTGAGCAAACCCACCCCTTAGCCGTCTCAGTGCTTGCAATGGCGTCACGAAGCTCAGGAATGCCATAAGAGGGGCTATATCCATTGTCCTGCCTATCCAAAGCCTGCTTGAAAGCAGCGATCATATGCCCTGGTGTGGGTAGGCCGGGGTATGCAAGGGGGTCGCCAATATTGAGCCTGATGATTTCGTGCCCCTGAGCTTCAAGCTCCAACGCCGGGATCACGACATCACGGATTGCATACTCAATGGCCGAAGCCCGCGCACTGACATCGACTAATTCCCTCACGCCCCATCGAGTCGACGAACTAACATCAAATCGACGGTCGGCCCTCTTAGAGGCCGAGTAGTGTCCTAGCCGCATCTAGCGCAGTGGGAATCCCCTCCGGGTTAGATCCCCCTCCTTGTGCGATGGTGGCCCTCCCTCCGCCTCCTCCAGAAATGTGCACACAAATATTTTGAAGGATTTCATCCGCATTGTGCCTCTCGGCTGCAATGCTGTCTTCGGTGCAGGCAACGACCAGGAAACCCCCCCCTTCTCGGCTTCCGAGAATTGCTAGCGTTGGGGACGAAGCATCCCGAGTTAATTCTCCCAGCATCGTCATCATCTGCTTGGGATTCCCGCCTGATTCCATTATCACATACCTGACGCCATCCCGTTCAACAGGTGCATTATCGCCTCCGCTTGTCCTAAGTCTGACTATCTCAGCCTCTAGTGCCTCAATCTTTTTTTGCTGTGACTTCCACTCCTCGAAGAATCTGGAAACAGTCCGAGGCAAATCTTCAGGTTGGACTCCGACAATCTCCGCAGATTCACTAAGCAGACGCTCTTGGCGCCTCGCGTGTTCCCGTGCAGTCTCCCCCGCCACGACTTGCAGACGCTCCACCCCGTCTTGGACTTGACTGGACCTGATGATTCGCAACTCCCCTACAGAACTAGCCTTGTCGTGGTGCGTCCCACCACATGCTTGAACGTCGTAGTCACCAATCTTGATTACTCTAATTCGGCTGTGTTTCGGAGGCCCTCCTTGGTAGATTCCGAAACCGAAGAGAGCATCCGCCTCTGCTCTTTCCAAGACCATTTTCTCAATAATTGGATCTTTCTGGACTATTTCATTTGCCAAATCCTCGATCTCGTCCAACTGCTCCATTGTCAGTCGGGAGTGATGCGTGATGTCCAGTCTAGCGTAGCGAGCACCTTTGTTGGACCCCGCTTGCCATACGTGCGCCCCCAATATTTCCCTAGCCGATCCTCCGACAACGTGGATTGCAGTATGGTGGTCCATGAGTTGCTTTCGACGACCCCAATCCACTGTACCATTCACCGCTCCCAATTCGAGAGGTAGCTGAGTGAGGTGCATGATCACCCCATCCTCAACCCTAGTGTCCAGGACAGATGCAATCGTGCCATTCTGTTCCAATTCTCCCTGATCGCCCAGTTGGCCCCCTCCTTCAGGGTAGAACAGAGTACGATCAAGAACAACAAGGTGAGAGGGGGCCCCCCCTACCTCGCTGGACAAGTTCAAACTGCTCAAGATCTCGTCCGATAAAGGGGAGCAATACAAAACCCGGGCTGCGAAGTCCGTTGCCCCCGTGTCTTCATAATAGTCGGGAGAAGTCTCTGGTAGCTCTCCAACATCGAACTTATTCTCAGTTGTCACCGCACTAGCAGCAGCCTTAGTCATCTGGGCATTACGGGCTGCCATGTCTGCAGCAAACCCGACTCGAACAGACACCTCCTCCCATCCCAGGTCGCGTGCAATCGATACGACCATGTCTGGGTTCAGTCCCCTCTCTTCAGCTAAACGGAAAAGGATCTCATCGGGTATCTCTGCGTCGTCGCTGGGAGTGTCCTTCAAAGCAGTTCGAACGGCAGCCTCGCCCTTTCGTAACATCTCGTAATACCGAGCTTCCTCCAATTCCAGGATAGTAAGAATCCCATCTAGGGACTGGGTGAAATTCGACAGTTCCAGGTGATTTCCAATGTGATGCCCCCCCAGTTCAGCCAGAGAAACGTCGATCCCAAGATCGTCCTTCATCCTACACACTCTCCTAGCCATCATCCTGGCAAGATATCCAGCCTTGGAGTTGCTAGGAACCAGGCCATCCCCTAGCATGTTGCACAGAGCGTGCATATGATCCGGAATGGCGTAGATCGAGGAAAGCGGCTCTGTCAATTTCTTCAATTGGCCCTTTGAGATTCGGAGGCCAGAATCTGACAGCCTCCCGATCAGCTCATCGTACAGGCCATCCACGTCTGTCCCAACATCGATATTCAATATCCCCGCAAGACTCGAAAGCTCACCAAGCAGGGCGTCCAAGTCCACATTTTCCCCCAACGAGTGATCTTTAGACTCAAAACCACTCAACTCCTTGAGCCAAGTAACAGTCTCGGGATAAATCGCCTCGTAAATCGTGGGAGTGCCAGCTGCCGCCCAGCAGAATCTCTCTAGACCGTACCCGGTATCGATAATTTGCAGATCCATCTCTTTGTACCTCAGCCCCTTGATCTCAACGTCCCCCTCCTCAGACTCTTCCAGATTCATGAAGACCAAAGTCGCCAATTCAAGCCCGCCAACAATAACTTCCAATGCTGGTCCTGCATTGCCGCCCCCGGACCAGGGGTTCTCAACATATGTCAGATCCCGGGAGTCAATGCCGAATGATTCAACTAGCATCTGATCACAATATCGGACACACTGGTCTATCCAGTAAACTACATCACCTTCCTTTGGTCGATTGAAGGCATGATGCGCCATCATCTCAAATGTGGAAAGATGACGTCCTGAGCGACCTACTGCGGCTACATCAGTTAGCCTGATGCAAGGTTGGCTGATTACTAGTGGATTTGCTGGGGGTGGGACTTGGCCACTGGTGACGTGGGGTTGGAAGTCTGCGATGCTTGCGATTGTCAGGTGGATGTCATCTCTCCATCTAGCAACAATCGGGTATGGCTTGACACTAGTGTGGGCGTGATCTTGGAAGAATCCAAGAAAGGCTCCTCTCATCGCATCCTTCAATGCCTTCCCCCTCATCGGAAATCCTTCGATAATCGGACTACCGATGAATGTGTAGGGGTCCTCATAGGAGTCGCCACAAGTTGTTCTGCTATCGTCTCTAGTCCAGAAGCGAGAACCCGTAGCGGAGCACGTCTTGCAAACATGCCCCGACTCCTCCCAATAGGGTATCTCGATTTCTCCGAACCCCACGCAATCGACCTCTTCCCCCCCTCCATCAGTCACCCAGTCTTGAAGTCAATGTGGGAAATTGTCCCGGTGCGTTGAAAGGAGGAGGTCATCCACTGGGGCCGTAATGACTGATTGGAGGCACTACCTAGAACCGGCGGGTCCAGCACGGATGAGAATCAAACGCCACGGCTCAATGCTTAGTGATGCCATTCTAGTTACTGATCAGGAACACATGGCTAGCCATTCTGATGATCGTTCCCCCGGTCAACTGGTGAACACCGCATCTTTGCCAGGAATTGTCGGTGAGGCTTGGGCAATGGCAGACTGGCACTTCGGATACGGGTTCCCCATAGGAGGCGTCGTAGCCACTGAGGTCGACCACGGGGAGTTAGGTGGCGCCATCTCTC
>Ga0066850_10001438_pt1 | contig 12559 bp, 12 predicted proteins | sample ETNtaG_4_FD_67282 | JGI IMG/M metagenome (GOLD analysis project Ga0066850, IMG submission 67282) | Marine microbial and viral communities from oxygen minimum zone, Eastern Pacific Ocean - ETNP201406SV67 | ecosystem: Environmental > Aquatic > Marine > Oceanic | place: Pacific Ocean: Eastern... | reverse complement strand
TAACATGACAATAAGAACATTTTATATAGACCCAAGTAAAGCAAAAAAAGTTAATTTTAGTTTTTACAGATATTTTGGAAAATATTTTTCTAAACTTTGGTTTACACATTTAATCTCTAATCATGAAGAAATGCCAACATTTGAAGGACATGAATTATTACTTAAACCGATCTATACCGGCATTTGTGGAACTGACGTAGATAAAGTTATTAATATAAATAAATTACTAAAACGAAACAAAAATTTAAATAGAAGAACAGGTAGGGATTATTTAGGTCACGAGGTAGTAGCTGAAATTGTAGATACAAAAGATATTGAATATAAAAAAAATATAGGGAAAAGGGTCATAGTAGCAGACATAAACATTTGTAAATCTTTCAACATCAAAGATGAATGTGAAAACTGCAAAAAAGGACGTGGAGTCTTTTGTCTTAACAAAAAAAAGAGAAAATTTAAAAAAAATACTTACGGAGGTTTTTCTGAGTTTTTTGTAAGATCAAAGCACCAGTGTTATTTAATACCAGAAAACATAGATTCAAAAACGGGTATCTTTATTGAGCCAATTTCATTGGGAGTAAATTGTGCGAGATTTTTGAGAGATAGTAAAAAAATCCTTGGAATGGGAGTCTCTACAATTTCTGCTTTGTTTTATAGAACTTTGGATGAAAATATGCTTAAAAAATTTTATTTTTTAGCTGAGAATGAGAGAGATAAAATGATTTGCAAAAAACTTAATATAAAAAACATTTTACCATTAGAGGATTTAGACAATCAGATATCAACATTTGATACTATCCTGGATTTTTATGGCTCTTCCTCCAAGTTGAACAATTATTTGCTAAAACTTAAACCTAAATCTAAAATTTATTTATTCGGAGTAATAGATGAAGAACTTTCATTGAATTATCATCAAATTATTTCAAACGAAATATCAGTTCAGGGTATACATGGTTACTCATCAGAGCATTTGAAGCAAGAAAATAGATACAAAACTGATATCGAACAGGCCGTGGAAATTTTGGCATCAAATAAAATTGAAGTAAATGATTTAATTTCTAATACGATCAATCAAAACGAGATTAAAAATTTTTTTGTAAATACATGCTTTGATAGAACAAGAAAAAATATACCAATAGAAAGCTTTAAGTTTAGAACAATAGTTAAAAATAAATAAACTAAGTGGTGCCCACAGCAAGAATCGAACTTGCGACCTCTTCCTTACCATGGAAGCGCTCTACCAACTGAGCTATGAGGGCATCTTTATTGTGTCACACATTTTTATATCGAGTTTTTTTACGAAATTTGAAATATCGCTTTCAGCAAAACAACCGCTATCAATGTAACGGTAAAGCTCTTTATTTTTTACTGGGGCAACAACATATACAACAACAATGTTCTCTCTGTTTATGAGATCGATTAAAAATTTTTTATATTCATCGAAATACTTATTATTTTCAATTGGATAGGCCGCACCATTCGGAATATACCATCTGCTTGGTGAGTTTAAATTTTCATTTAGAACTGACGATAGAAAAGAATAGTTGGTTAGCACCATCTTCTTTCTTTTATCATTTTTTAAAATATTTATTGTTTCATTTAATAATTGTATTTCTTTCTCAGGATTGTCAGGGAACAGTGGTGTTATCCAGTTCAGTCCAGAGAGCTTACCATCGATCCTCTGAGCATCCACAGACAAATCAAAATTGATATTTGTCATTTCATGAAACTTTCTCTCTTCGTTAAACCTTATGTGATATTTAGCTGTTACGAAAAGACAAAATATTATAAAAAAAATAGAAAAATATTTTTTAAACTTCAAGTCGGCTGTATTTATATAGATTACAGAAAAAGCACACATCACAGGAATTAGAAAGAATATGAATTCTTGATTTCTTGTATTTATTTGATGGAGGATTAAGCTTATGATCAAAAAAAATAAAGACAAAAAATAATAAAATTGTTTGCTTACTAACTCCTTTTTAGACTTAATAATGTTTCTGAAATTAATAAAGAGAATCGGAAAGAAGGCCAGGTAGATAAATTTAAAATCAAACAGAATACCTCCTGATAAAAAATTTAGTTCTCCATATCTATCTTTTCCAATTGAAGATGGGAACAGAATGTATTGATTGAAAAAAGATGAAAATGGAATGTTTACAATTTTGAAAAATATTAAAGTAAGAATTACAAACGATAAGGAACTAAGAATTAAGTATAAAAACCAATTAAACTTTTTTTTGTTCAAAATATATAAAGTAAGAATTAAAAAAATTGAAAAAATTATATATACGGTTGGGGCAGACTTTGTAAGAAAAGCAAGCCCAGATACTATTGGTAAGAAAATTAAAAATATTTCCCTTTCCGTTTTGATGAGCATTATTAATATGTAAACTGCTAATAGGCATAAAAGAGATGCATGGTGGTCAACATACAAAGTTCCGCTTGTTGTATAAGCAAGCGTGGCAAACGAAATTGAGTAAAAAAAACATTGATAAATATTTAACTTAAAATTTTTTAAAATATAAAAAGTCAAGACAGCTAACAGGCAGTTAAACAAAGAAGCTTGAAGTACATAAGTTTGAAAATTTAAGCCAAAGATTTTGAAAAAAAAAGCCTGCAGATAATCGATAAACAAACCAGAAACCAACCAGTAGTCTTGAAACGGAATGTCCCCATTAATAATTCTATATGCAATATCAAAGTGAGCAAAACTTTCTATCGGAAACGCTCCTCTATTAGCATAATATTGATTGAGCAATAGAGAAAATGCAAAGATAACTAAAATTAAAATTTTTTCATTATATGGTAAAAGTTTTTTTAGCATTTATTGCTAGAAGTAAATTAATTTATAAAATATACACTTAAATAAAATGAAATCCCAATCAAATTTTTCTTTAAATTGGAGTGGTAGCGTTAAGGCCAATCCCGAGATGCTTTACCCAAAAAATCTTGAAGAATTAAAAAAAATCACAGATGAAAAAAATTTTATAATTGCAGGGAACCAAAGATCATTCGGGGACAATTCTGTGAATTCTAAACTAATAGTATCAATGAAAAATTTTAATCAGGTTGTTGATTTTGACAAAACAGAAGGAATTATTGAGGCCCAAAGTGGCGTGTTATTAAAAAATATTTTGAACTTAATTATTAAGGAAGGCTGGTTTATTCCTGTCACGCCAGGAACCAAATATGTTTCTATTGGCGGCATGATTGCAAACAATGTCCATGGAAAAAATACTCTAAATAATCAGATAAAATATTATGCTGAGGAAGTTAAAATATTAACTACCAAAAAAGAAATTATCAATTGTTCTAAAAATGAAAATCAAGATTTTTTTGATATGGTCGTTGGAGGTTTTGGTTTAACAGGATGTATTTTGTCCGTTAAAATTAAATTAAAAAAAATTAATTCAATTTTTATGGAACAAGAAATTGAAGAATTTAAAAGCTATGATGAATTTTTTAGTTTGTTAAAAAAATCAAGCAGTTACGAATATAATGTGAATTGGATTGACAATTTTAATTCAGGCCAAATCAAAGGACTTTGTTATTTTGGAAGCCATGCTATAGGTGGGAAAGAAGTTAAAAAAGAATTTATTTTTAGAGAAAAAAAAATGGGACTATTAAATTTTCTGTTTTTAAAAATTTTTACACAAAATTATTATCTTATAAAGATTTCTAAGTTTATTTTTAGAAAGTTAAAAAAGATTTTTTATAAAAAAATTTCTAATTTTGATGATTTTTTTTATCCACAAGATTATTTTATAGATTGGAATAAAATTTATGGCAGTAATGGATTTTTTCAGGTTCAATTTTTAGTTAAGGAAAAAGATTTTATTAATATTTTAAACAGAATATCAACATTTTTTACAAAAGAAAAAACTTTTAGTACACTAACGGTAATTAAACAATTTGATGAGAAAGGAAAATATTTAAATTTTTACGGTCAAGGTTTTTCTATTTCTATGGATATTCCGATAAATTCAAAATTTTTGAAAACCAAAGAGTTTTTAAATAATATTTTTAAAGAATTCGAAATAAAAATTAATTTTTCAAAAGATTCTATCTGTAGTAAACAAGTAATAGAGCAGAAAAGGGAGTATATTGAATTTAAAAATGCATTAAATTCGATTAACCCGGAGAGAAAACTAAATTCCCTTTTTTCTAATAGATTAAAAATATAAAAAAATGTCAAAAAAAATACTTATATACGGCGGAAGTTCTTTGATCTCAAAAGAGTTAATCAATATTCTTGTAAAGGAAAATTATAGCTTTGTCATTTTCTGTCGGAAAGCAGAAGTTTTTTTTAACAACATATCTTCTCTAAATATTGAAAAAAATAAGTTTGATGTTTTCGAAGCAGATCTTCTTGATCTTCAAAAAAACTTTGAATTGATTTCTAAGTTGGAAAAAAATCTTGAAGGAGTGATTTGGGTTGCAGGTTTTACTGGCGATCCATTAAAGGAGTTTGACAATGTTGAACTAGCTGAGAACAATATTAAAATTAATTTTTTACACCCAATTTTAATTATAAATAAGCTTCTATCTAAAATTAATATGAATGGAGCATGTTTTTTAGCGGTGACTAGTTCTGCTGCAGGGCTAAGAGGGAGGGCAAAAAATATTTTTTATGGTAGTGCCAAATCCGCACTAATATCTTTTCTGTCAGGTTTGAGACAAAAATTTAATGGCAAATTAAATATTTTAACAATAATACCTGGTTATATATCTACAAAACCATTCAAAGAAAATGCGCCGCAGTTTTTAGTTGCCACGCCAGAAAAGGCTGCTCAAATTATTGTAAGAGCCATAAAATCAAAGAAGGAAATCGTATATATAAATTCTTTATGGAGAATAATTATGTTTGCAATTAAGCTTATACCTGAAAAAATTTTTAAAAAACTTAAATTTTAATTATCTATTTAAAGTTTCTAAGAATTTTATAATAAGTTAATTCCAATTTTGTATCCTTAGAAAAATATTCTTCATGGTGTAAAAAAGCTGAATAGATCAAGAAAAGAAAAAAACACACCGTTTTTTTGTTAATCAAAAAACTATTTAAATTTTTTAGTAGATCTTTTTTTTCATAACGCAAGACATGAATACGTTGTAAAAAAAATATTAAGAATGCTGTTAAATGAAAATGAATAGAAAACCATCTCGACCAATCTTCTGCAACATGAAAAAGAGGGAAGCTAAATCCTGCTATTAAAAGATATATTATTAAGTAAAAATATTTATTTTTATTATCAAGGTAATAAAAAATTAAGAATAAAGGAATAAAGCTATAAAATACATAAACAATATAACCCAACCAACTTTTATAATCTGCATCAAAATAAAAAAACAACATAGATCTGTTGGCTTGATCTTTGAGTACATCATGTTGTAAAGCGAATATAGGTCCTCGCTCACCACACCCAGTTGGAGCATGACCTCCTAAGCTTTCGCATATCTGTAAAGTATTTGATTCAGAACCTTTAAAAAAATATAAAATAACCATCGTTATCACAGACAAACCTACTAGAACGAATAAATGAAAAATAAAATTTTTATATTTATCTTTTTTTATTAGAAATAGAATAGGCAGAAAAAGATATGGTAAATAAAAAAATATACCTTCGTGCACCAACAACAATAACGGAAAAATACAAATAAATTTCCATATTTTTTTTTCATTAAAATTTTTTGAAGAAAGTTCTGTTAAATACCAGAGGTAGAATACATATAGGAGAATTTCTTTTCTGATTCCAACTCCATTTATTATTACAAAAAATAGATAAAAAAGAGGAGAAAAAATAATAAAAATATTTAAAAAATCAAATTTAATATTTTTAAGGAGTATATAATTCAGACGATAATATAATAAACAAACAAATGAGAGAATTATGAAAAAGGATATTTGAATATTATTATTAAAAACATAAGACAGTTGATATATCGCTTCACCAACAACACCTCTCCTAATAAAGCCAGACTGGTAATTAATAAGCCATTCCCCATATTCGTAGGTATCTAAATTTATTGAATTGCCGAATAACTTTATAAGTGAAAATGTGGATAGAAAAATGAAGAAAAATAATAAAAAAGAATTTTTTTTAACCATAATTTACTTACTTTTATAGTAGATGCTTGCATAATTGAACTCTACAAAGTAAAACATTGTAGAAAATATGGTGCAAAAATGGGTATTCATTACACGTATAAATCAATCAGAGGCGAAAAAGCCATGAAAAAAGAAGCTAAAAGGAAAGCACGTTTAGAGCAAAGACGGGCAAAAAAAGGGACAAAACCAACTACGGATAAGCCCGATAAAATGCATGATATTGAAAAAACCATTACTTTAGAGGATTTAACCAATCCAAATAAAAATTAGTTTCAATGAAGGTTGCCTCAAAAAAAGAGATACCTCTTTCTAGGAAAGAATTGGCTTTGAAATCAAATTTAAAAAAAAGAAAAGAATTTAAAAATAAATACAAAAGAAAAAAAATAAAATAACAATATGAGTGTTTTATCGGACAAATGGATAAAAAAGATGGTGAAAAACCACAAAATAATTTCCCCATTTGTTTCAAAACAAATAAGAAAGGGCAAAATATCTTACGGCCTTTCTTCGTATGGTTATGACGCAAGAGTTTCTAATGATTTTAAAATTTTTACCAACGTGAACTCTACAACGGTAGATCCAAAAAATTTCAAAAAAGATGGCTTCGTATCTAAAAAATCAAGAATTTGTGTGATCCCACCAAACTCTTTTGCCTTAGCTAGAACAGTAGAATATTTTAGGATTCCAGAAAATGTAATTGTGATTTGTTTAGGAAAATCTACATACGCAAGATGTGGAATAATAGTAAACGTTACACCTTTAGAACCAGGATGGGAAGGTCATGTTACACTTGAGTTTTCAAATACAACACCTCTTCCTGCAAAAATTTATGCTAATGAGGGTGCTGCCCAGTTTGTTTTTATAAAAGGCAATGAAAAACCCGAAGTAACATATGCCAAAAGAAAAGGTAAATATATGAAACAGAAAGGCGTTACACTTCCCAAAATTTAATTAATGCAGAAACTAATTGTTAAAGGAAAAAAAGTTTTATCTGGCGTTGTTAAAATATCTGGTTCAAAAAATGCTACCTTACCAATTCTGGCTGCTTCGATACTTAGTGATAAAAAAATAGAAATAAATAACATACCATTAGTTAAAGATGTCATTACAATGTCAGAACTTCTAAAACATATTGGGTCTGATATAAGAGTTAATTTAAAAAAAAAAAAAATTTTAATACATAATAAAAAAAGATCTTTCAAGACAGTAGCTCCTTATGGTTTGCTGAAGACCATGAGAGCCGGTGTAATTGTTTTAGGACCTCTATTATCAAAATTTGGTAGAGCCACTGTATCTTTGCCCGGAGGTTGTGCAATTGGAACAAGACCGGTAGACGTTCATCTTTTTGGATTAAAAAAGTTAGGAGCTAAAATTAAAATAAAAAATGGATATATTTTAGCAGAAGCAAAAAGAGGACTTCTTGGAACAAGAATAAAATTACCTTCAATATCAGTAGGCGCAACCGAGAATGTAATCATTGCTGCAAGCTATGCAAAAGGGACTACTTACATAAAAAACTGTGCATGCGAACCAGAGATAAAAAACTTAACAGATTTTCTAAAAAAAATGGGTGTCAAAATACAGTGGATTGGCAAAAGAAAAATAAAAATTATTGGAAATCAAAAGCTAAAATCTGTGAGCCATTCAGTTATGTTTGACAGAATAGAGGCAGGAACCTTTATTATTGCGGGAGCGTTAGCTGGACAAAATCTCAGGATAGTTGGATTAGAGTCTAAAATTTTAAGAAAAGAGTTGGCAATTTTAAAAAGGATGGGAGTCAAATTTAAAATTAAAAAAAATGAAATAACTGTTTTTAATTCAAAAAATATCAAACCTATTTCTATTCGTACAGAACCGTATCCTGGCTTTCCCACAGATCTTCAGGCACAAATAATGGTTTTAATGATAAAAGCTAAAGGAGTTTCAAAAATAAAAGAAAATATTTTTGAAAATCGATTTATGCATGTTCCTGAGCTAAATAGAATGGGAGGAAAAATAAAAATTGTTGGCAATTTATCTGTAATTGATGGACCACAGGAATTAAATGGCGCAGAGGTCATGGCAACTGACTTGAGAGCTTCTGTAAGTTTGGTTTTAGCAGGTTTAATTGGAAAGAACAGAACAGTTATAAACAGAGTTTATCATTTAGACAGAGGTTATGAAAATTTAGAAAAAAAACTTAGAAAATGTAGAGCAAACATTTCTAGACTCAATTATTGATGAGCAAAGAAAGCCTAAAATTAAGCGCAACTTCTGAGGAAGACCTAAGAGTTATTTCGGCACATTTACAAGACTCAATTACGCAGGTCAAAAATATTGCGCATTTAAAAAAAAATAGAATATTTTTAATTCAGCTCAATAGGTTTATGTGGGAAGATGTAGAAAAAGGGGTCTTTAGAAGAAATAAGAGGGTAATATCTGTACTTAAATTTGAGAATGTAATTAATGTTCATTCCAAGAACCTGAATCAAAAGAATAAAGATGGTTTTTTAGATTTTTTAGCAATTGAAAGTAAATTTTTGTCTGATAAAAATTATGAAATAAAATTGAATTTTGCAGGCAATATATTGATTAAATTAAATGCAGAAGTGATCGAGTGTTTTCTAGAAGATATTAGCGATCCTTGGGAAACAAAAAATAAACCAAAACACGATATTTTTAATGATTAAAATATTAAATACAAAGTCTATAAATTTTCAGAGTAAGTTTGACTACTATTTGAACACAAGAAGAGAATATTCCGAGTCCAAAATTAATTCTGTTAAGAGAATTGTAAAAGATATAAGAAAAAAACAGGATAAATCTCTAATTAAATATGAGAAAAAATTTAATGGTTTAAAAAATTTGAATAGAAACAAATTATTTTTTTCTAATTCTGAAATAAAGAAAAATATCAACAATTTAGATGTAAAGGTAAAAAATTCTATTGATCTTGCTTTTAAGAGAATTATAAATTTTCACAGAAAACAAAAATTTAAAGGTTTTAAAATCAAAGATAAGTACGATAATATTTTTTCCTATAGATCTAAACCTATGGATAAAATTGGTGTTTACGTTCCTGGCGGCAAAGCAAGTTATCCAAGCTCTGTTTTAATGAATTGTATACCCGCAATAGTTGCTGGAGTAAGAGAAATTTTTATGACGGTTCCTGCTCTCAATAATAAAGCTAATCCTGGAGTATTATATGCCGCTAAAAAATGTAAGGTAAAAAAGATTTTTAAATTAGGTGGCGCCCAGGCAATAGCAGCTTTTGCCTTTGGAACTCAAACCGTTACCAAAGTAGATAAAATTGTAGGTCCTGGAAATGAATACGTTGCATTAGCAAAAAAAGAAGTTTCTGGAGAAACAGGCATTGATATGTTTGCTGGACCTTCGGAAGTAACAATAATTGCAGATAAACATTCCAATCCAGAATGGATTTCAGCAGATTTAATTGCCCAATCAGAACATGATGAAATGTCACAATCTATACTAGTTACTGATAGTAAAGACATGATTCTTAAAGTAAAAAATTTTCTGGAAATACAATTAAAATTTTTACCTAAAAGAAAAATAGCATCAAGTAGTCTTGGAAAATTTGGCCTTGCAATTTTGGTAAGAAATTCGCGAGAAATATCTGAAGTTGTAAATAAAATTTCTCCTGAACACTTAGAAATATATACAAAAAAACCAGATATTTATTTAAAATCAATTAATAATGTAGGATCTATTTTTTTAGGAGCCTATTCACCAGAGGCTGTGGGAGATTATCTTGCAGGACCCAACCATGTTCTTCCAACTTCTGGAACAGCAAAATTTTCTTCTGGTTTATCAGTTTATGATTTTTTAAAAAGACAGTCTGTAATCAGAATGACCAAAAGAGGTATTGAAAGATTGGGTCCATCCGTTATAACCTTATCAAAATATGAGAATTTACATGGTCACGCCAATTCTATTAAAGTAAGGATTAAAAGAGGGTAGAAAATTTGACTAAACAAGAAAAAATAGAGTTTAAAGGGAAGGTCACAGAACTACTACCTAATGCGATGTTTAGAGTTAAGCTTGAAAATAATCATGAAGTTTTAGCTCATACAGCTGGAAAATTGAGAAAGAATAGAATAAGAGTCTTAGCCGGTGATCAAGTTTTGGTTGAAATGACCCCCTACGATTTGACTAAAGGCAGGATTACTTTTAGATTTTAATGTATTATGGCCTTGTAGCTCAGTAGTAGAGCAGTACCCTGAAAAGGTATGTGTCGTTTGTGCGATTCAAACCAAGGCCACCACGACAACAATAATTCTGGACATCCCCTAGGCTTCGCTGGTATATCCCGGGAAATATGCATTTTTCCTTAGAGATAACAATGAAGACGGACCTTTCAGTTTTGCCAAAGGTAAAGGATGTTTATATTACAATGCTTCCTGGTAATGATTTTAGAGATGTGGCTAACAAAGCAAAAGAACTAGCTCAATCCGGGTTCAATCCGGTCCCCCATTTTCCAGCAAGATCAATTAAAAATTTAAAGGATTTAAAAGACTATGTCTCTATGTGTAAAGATTTTGGCGTAAAACAGGCCCTTGTTATTGGGGGTAGTACCCAACCAATAGGTGATTACCACTGCTCACTGCAATTATTAGAGACAGGATTATTTAAGGGGTTCAAGATAGGAATTGCTGGACATCCCGAGGGGTCTCCTGATATATCGGATTTTAATTTAGGAAAAGCTATGACCGATAAAAAACCCTTTGCTGATTACATTGTTACTCAGTGGCTTTTGAATCCTGATTCAATAGTTAAATTTATTTCTAAACAAAGTTTACCCGTTCATGTAGGAATAACAGGTCCTCTAAAAATAAGCAGCCTGATAAAATTTGCAAATATTGTAGGAGCAAAAAATTCAATTAATTTTCTTAAATCAAACGCAAGCAAAGCATTAGATTTATTAAAACCATCAGACCCAAATGATTTAATTAAGAAGCTCAAGGGCTCTACGGAGAATTTTCACATATATACATTTGGTGGACTAAAAGAAACTAACCAGTGGTTAGCAAAGAATAATTATGCTTAAAAAAGTTCCAAATTCATATAAAGTTGAAAAAGTAAATTACGATAAAGTAAGACACGAAACATCGGTAGATCAATCAGATAGACAAGTTCCATACAATTTAAGACAAAGCGGACCAACAAAAGTAGACATGTTAATTTCAACGCGTGTAAGAAAATCTCCTTACTGGCATTTATCAATGAAAGCAGGATGTTGGAGAGCTACAGTTTATAACCGTATTTACCATCCAAGAGGTTACGTTAGGCCTGAAAAAGGCGGGGCAATGGTGGAATATCAAGCTATTAAAAAACATGTGACCATGTGGAATGTAGCAGTAGAAAGACAAATTCGGGTTAAAGGCCCTGATGCAGAAAAATTTACAGATTATGTAATAACAAGAGACGCTACAAAAATTTCAACAATGAGAGGTCGTTACGTTATTCTTTGTAATTACAAAGGCGGAGTTCTTAACGATCCAGTTTTAATGAGAATAGCCGATGATGAATTTTGGTTCAGTCTATCAGACTCTGATATTGGTATTTATTTACAAGGCGTTAATGCTGATAAAAGGTTTAACGTTGAAATAGAAGAAATTGATTCATGCCCAGTTCAAATACAAGGTCCTAAATCAAAAGCATTAATGAAAGATTTAATAGGAGATCAAGTTGATCTAGATAATATGCCTTTTTATGGTTTAGCAGAAGCAAAAGTGGGCGGTAGAAGTTGCGTTATCTCTCAATCAGGATTTTCTGGGGAAGCTGGCTACGAAATTTATCTTCGAAACGCAACTTTGTATGCAGAAGATATGTGGAACGCTGTACTTAAAGCAGGAAAAAAACACAAGCTGATGGTAATAGCCCCGGCTCACCACAGAAGAATTCAAGCAGGAATATTATCTTGGGGACAAGATATGGATCATCAGCACAACCCTTTTCAGTGTAACCTAGGTTACCAGGTGTCTTTATCTGGAAAAGGTCAGTGGAGCAAACAAACAGATTATATTGGGAAAGAAGCTTTAGAGAAAATGAAACAACAAATCAAAAACGGAGAAAAGCCTTATAAACTTCAACTTGTTGGTTTAGAGTTGGCAGGAGGAAAGCCAATAGAAGATTATGCAAATGATTTTTGGTTAATCTCAAACGCAGGTGGCGGTAAACCAGTAGGTTATATAACGTCGCCCTGGTATCACCCAGAAAAGAAAAAAAATATTGCAATGGGTTATGTTCCGTTTGAAGGCAATTTAAATAACAATGGTTTTCCAACAGGCAACTTTGGAAAGAAGTATAAAGTACATTTACCAAAAAAATATTCTAGCAAACCCGTTGATGCAGTAGTTGTTCCAGTTCCATTTACTGAATCTTTCAATCCAAACACTAGAGAAGTTAAGAAATAAACTAGACTGCTCTTCCGCAGCAATGTTTATATTTTTT
>Ga0066850_10001437_pt1 | contig 12559 bp, 8 predicted proteins | sample ETNtaG_4_FD_67282 | JGI IMG/M metagenome (GOLD analysis project Ga0066850, IMG submission 67282) | Marine microbial and viral communities from oxygen minimum zone, Eastern Pacific Ocean - ETNP201406SV67 | ecosystem: Environmental > Aquatic > Marine > Oceanic | place: Pacific Ocean: Eastern... | reverse complement strand
AAATCTCATTAATTTGGGGGGTCCCCTCCATGTTATTTCTTCTCCATACATCATTCAGCATGGGTCTTTTGGCAGGTGTATTTAGATCAGGAAAGCCTCCAAATGACCGTGTTGAATAAGGGGTCCATTGATAGATTCCTTGAAATCGGAGACAGAGTTGGTTGAGGCATGGGGGATGAAAAGAACCAACTGAATTCATGGATTCTCTTCGCTGTCCCAATTTTTGTTTTTTTAGCACTATACCAATTCATTCCTGCCATTTCTGAACACTTGATAACAGATTGGCTTGGTCTCGTAATATATCTTTCAGTTGCAGCAATTATTGGATTCTATTTGTTCAAAAATGCTCGTACAGTTCGTGACCATGAATGGCACCGCCGCAAGCATATCAAGAGATTGCAAAAGGACTACGCAGCAGAGGATCGAGGTGTTTGGTCAAAGGCGGATTTGGCCATGTCTGAATTGGAGGCCGATGCCAGGGGAATTGAATCTGGAATTATGTCTCAGAAAGCCTTGCAACGACTTGACGGTTCTATCGCCCAGTTAACCGGCGAACGTCTGACTAATGAGATTCACCAAAATGAAACTGACCACGATAACGTTGCATTGTTTTCCGAAACTGAACATGTACGGCGTTCAACAGCCCGTGTGTCTGGCGAAAGTGGCCCCGTGGAGTCCGTACAGGGAGTTACTCACGAACGTGAGTTGCCTGAGAAAAGTCTGATTGGTGGTGTTCTTGACAAACTAAAGGTCACGGCAGCACCACAGGCGGCAGTACCAGGTAACACCGTATCTCAGAACATTCAACAGGCCCCTGTAGATTGGTACTCTCAAGAAATGCAAGGCGTATCAACATCTAGCAACCTTGGAATTTCATCATCGGTTCAAGGAAAAATTTGTGGAAGTTGTAATCGGAGTAATCCCGTATCAGAATCATACTGTGAAAATTGTGGAAATAAACTCTAATTCCGAATCGTCGGGTTGAAGAACAGGTGTCAGGACGCCACAGTTACGGGGGGTTCGTAGATGGCCGACAAACGCGATTATTACGAAGTCCTAGGTGTATCTAAGGATGCCACCGATACAGAATTGAAAAAAGCCTTCAGAAGTTTGGCTCGGAAGTTTCACCCTGACAAGAATCCCGATGATTCAGAATCAGAACATTTGTTCAAAGAAGTTCAGGAAGCTTATGCAGTTTTATCCAATCCAGATCAACGACGTCAATACGATATGTTCGGGCATGATTCACCTAGTGGTTCACCCTTTGGTCCTGGTGGATTTCAAGGAGTCAACATCAATCTTGATGATTTATTCAGTGGTGGTTTTGAATCGATATTTTCAGGGATGTTTGGCGGAGGTCGAACATCACGCGGTCGTCGTGGTGAGGACGTATTACTCCGACATCAGATTTCACTTGAACAAGTTTTCAATGAAGATGAAATTGAAATCTCGGCTAAACTTTCCTCTACATGCGAATCTTGTGATGGTTCAGGTGCAGATTCCCCTAGTGATGTTCAGCGTTGTTCAACTTGTGATGGACAAGGACGTATAGTCCAACAAGCACGAGTGGGTCCATTCGTACAACAGATGGTATCTGATTGTCCCGATTGTAGAGGTATTGGAAATACCATACGAAAACGATGTTCGGAATGTCGGGGCTCAGGTTCAAGTGCTCGTGAGCAGAAGCTTCGACTTCAAATTCCGAGGGGCACAGAAGATGGCCTACGTCTTAGGCAAAGAGGCAAAGGAGAGCCGATTGCAAACGGACAATCAGGTGACCTTTACATTCAATTGGAGATTGAACCCCATTCTTGGTTTGAACGCGATGGCCCTGACCTCATCATGGCATTACCACTTGGATACCCTGAGATGATGCTTGGAACCCAGGTCGAGTTACCACACATTGATGGTAAAACCATGGTCATCGATATCCCTGCTGGTTCGAAACCCAGTGAAACTATACTTGTTCGAGGACGAGGAATGCCACATCGCCGGGGGCGAGGTCGGGGGGATGTAACCGTTTTATTGAAACTCCACGTTCCGAAGAAATTCGATAAGTCAATGCGATCCCTTCTCGAAGATATGCGTTCTTCATTCGGTTTACCTGAATCTGAAATTGAAGATGAAGTGCGACGTGAGGCACATGATCGACGAAATTAATCTTCATCATCCATGAGGAGTGCACGGGCTGGAATTGCAGCCAATGGCTTCCCCTGAACCAGACCTGAGAGGTGAAGGTCGAGCCCATCAGCCTCGCCTTCTAATTGCAATTGAAGGAACCTTGTACTTCCGACCTCAAGAGTATCGAGGTAGATTTCGTCACCATCGAATAGTGATTTTGGAGACACATTGGATATTTTCCATGACGGGCCACCAGCTGCTTCAAACCGAAGTGCTGCCAATTCCCAAGGTGCTTGTTCTACATGGATTCCTACGAGTAAACTCCCTCGTCCGATTCTCCATGCCTTCAATGTAACAGAATCAGTGTGGTGAGTCAATGTCGCCTCACCCATTTCAGCTTCTGTTGCCCTCCATTGCACATCTTCAAGCATTGAAAGAGCACTGATTATTTGGTCCTCGCTGGCATTATTTTCAATCAGTTTAGACAATCTTTCTCGAAGGCGCTTCAGGCGTCCACGCTCATGAGCTTGCACATCTTCTGATAGTTTGGTTCCTCTCAAACTCCAAATTACATATCCCATTGGTGCTAGCATCACCAATCCCATGACAATGTAGAATGGGATGAATTCCTTCCATCGATCCACTACAATATTTTCCTCGATTGGCCCTGCATCATCACTTGTGACATTGATAGTCTGTAGAGAGAGGTGATATCCATTGGTGCCTGTCGCAGAATTTGCCCTAGATACTTTGACTAAATGATATCCAGGTGTCATGTTGAGTCCAACTTCCTCAACACCTTCAGCATAATCAATAAATGACAAATATTCGCCTGAATTATTCCATGATTGTAGTTGAATTTCCGCCCCCTCTCCTTCTAAAGTTGCAATCAACCGATGGGTTTCCCAGTTTTCACCTGGGATGTAAATCGGATAGGTGTCTACCAAATCATGTTGGCTAAGATTCCCAAAGGTTGACCAATGCTCATTTTCAATGCTAACTGCATCGGTTTGAAACAATGTTTCATCGACAGTGTTGGGGCAGTCGTGATTGCAAAATGCATCACCTTGAGATAGGATTGTTTTGTTTAACGACCAAACAGCAGTCGCTGCGTCAGCCTTCGCCCAAATTGAAAACTCGTATCTTTCCAAACGTGAATCAACAGCAGGTGTATGCACAGTCATGTTTCCATATCGTCCTTCGAAATCAAGTTGGGTCACCTCTCCACTTGGCAGTAGGGTCATGTATCCTACAAATTCCGTGATATCTTCGCCAGTCCAATGAAATTCGATTTCAGCATTCCCACCAGTAGAGAAGTAAGAACGATCGCCTACAGAATCAAATTCATGGACGTATCCAGCAGCATTTTGGTTCTCTAAAGCTACATCCTCATCTGCCGAATTAGAATGTACATGGATTTGATAGGAGTTTGGACTTGTGAAATTGACACTAGAAATATTGACCCAAATTTGATTTCCCCTTCCACTAATGAGGAATGCCGTATGATTTGCTAAATCTTCTCCATGTAACAAACCCTCCTCCCGCACTTCGATTTTCAGGGGTTGATCTGCATGTACAAGGTGTATGGAATGTACAACTCCAGAGGTGTCACCTAGATTGATGCTATCGACATCTTGGGGGTCACTTAATTCACCCTCGTAGATTAGTGTCGGTGTATCCTCGCCTTCCCAATCTAACAGAGGGTCATCAATCGCACCTGTACTACTGAGTTGCTCAGCGGGAATTGATGAAGCAAAGAGGAGTATTAGCAACACTGCGAGGGCCACCACTCGTGTGCGCATGTGTCTGGCCTCCGGCCCGCCACCTTTAGAATCATTCAAGTCCAGTGCATCAACAGCCCCGTTTCATGGAGCACAAACCATTGGCCCGAACTGTGCTGGCGCGCTGGCGTCACGCACGTATTTTCGGACTAGGGGATCGTGCCGCACCAGCCGCATTTACACCAGGGTTGTGCTTAACTGCCCATGATCCCGAAATAGAAGTGGAAATGGCTCCATTTATGATTGAACATAATTCTGAAAATTTACCCGCCTCGCTGTCAATGACTGCACGTGGAAAATGGTCCTTCCCTTTCGGTGAAAATGATGTTCCAAAATATCAGGCCGATGAGGGTCATACCCTCCCTCCTAGTTTACAGGATGCTGATTCCGGACTAGGTCAGAGTACAGGCCCCCTCCTCCCTATTTCTTGGCAACGATTGGTTCATGATTCAACTCTTCTAAATGCAGATTTAGACCCCGAGATAGTTGTCTTACAGGATGCCATTCAGTTGGCTGGACATCCCGGGCGTTTAGTGCAAACAATTCGCCTCATTCGTGAGCGATTCCCGGGAGCTCTACTTTGGGCACCCGGGTTAGGTGGCCCTGACAATTGTGCAATCCTATCTTGGTTTGGCTTGGATTTATTTGATTTGAGACGCTCACAACAGGCCGCATCCTTGGGTATTTTACTGTCTCGAGATGGTCCTCGAAAAGTAGATTCAACAACGGGTGAAAAAGCAGATATATCTTCTCAAATTTCTGAATGGAAGGCTTCTCTTTCAGCAACTAGGTCTGCCATTCAATCAGGTACCCTTCGTGAATTGGTGGAGAAACAATCACTCAACAGTCCACGTTTGGTCGAACATCTCCGTCGCCATGATGCCCTGATATCAGATTCGGCTCCACTGAATATGCATGTGGAAAAAAAACAGCGATTCCGATGTCACAGTTCTGTCAGTCGGCAAGATCCGATTGTTCAGGATTGGATACGACGTATGGAGGATGAATACATGCCTGCGGAAATTCAACGTGAAACCCTTGTATTGTTACCTTGCTCTGCGAGGAAACCATATTCCTCCAGTCAAAGTCATCGTTTCTTTCGCTCTGCAATCCGCAATCGTAGAGTACACCAAGTTATGGTAACCAGTCCCCTTGGTTTGGTCCCCCGTGAATTGGAGGAGCAATGGCCCGCAGCTCACTATGATTTACCTGTGACTGGGGATTGGGATGATGATGAATTGGCCACCATTCGCCGCATGGTGAAAACCTTGGTAGAAAGGGTTGGATACAAGACAATCATCAACCACTCTGGCATAGATTTTGATTTTGAAACGATTGATACTCGACCAGAGGGTGTGGGAGCTTCTTCCAAGGCAGCATGTGATGTGCTAAGACAAGCCATAGAATCTGTTGATGGTGATCATATGCGGGAAAAGGCGTTTCTCAAACATGCTTTTGCCTCACTGAGTCGATGGCAATTTGGAACCGACGCTTGGATGGAAGACCTGCGTGTTGGTGGAAAACCACCTAGGTGGATGCTCATGAAAGACAAGCAGCAGATGGCACAATGGCACCCTGATGCAGGTCGTTTTTCTTTTACCAAATCGATATTGCCAACATTGAGGGCAACTGGAACGTTACGTGAAATTGAAATCGGTGGCGATTCACCATGGAAAGGGGATATTTTTCCAGCCATGGTCGTTTCTGCTCCAGATGACCTTAGAATTGGAGAAGAAATTCTGATTGTACGAGATGGTGAGTTACTTGGTTCGGCCCGCTGCAAGGCAGCAGGGTGGGAATGGAAGTCCGGTGTAGGCCGCCTTGCAAAATCACAGCACCGCCTTTAGCATCCACGATGCAAACTTGGGGGGTGTTAAATACCGCCCTGACGACGGTTAATTATGGCCACTGCCAATCGAATGAACTACTTGAGCACAGCCCTAGTGCTGCTGATGATACTCTCGGCTCTCACACCGATGTTGACTCCACACATGGGCCTTGAAGTTGCAACTGATGAGAATACACATCCGAATGAACTCAAACAGGCTGACCGAACAATGGAAACTGGAGGTCGAGCCCCCTGTTCTGCCGTACAAAGCGACGGTGGAACTGCAGGGGATGCTGGCAATACGACAGCCACTGCCAAATCACAGGGTAGTGATCCAACTGTGACCAATTTGGGTGGTTGCGTGGACACCACCGATACTGAAGATTGGTATTCAATGCAAGTATCTTCAGGAAAAGATATCGTTGTCGTTTTGCGTAATTTTGGGGATGGCACAAATACAGATTTTGATTTGTTATTGGCGGATAGTACCGGTGGAAATCAACAAACAGGCGCAGGATATGTGGATTTGTCCATGACTTATGACGCAACTGAAAGAGTTGAATTTACGACCAATACGACTACTGCCGGGATGTTTTACATCCAGGTTTGGCAATATGCAGGTGATGGTCCATACGACCTTGACATCTGGGTCAATACATCTGTGCCCAAACCTGATCTTGCTGTGAACACAATCAGTGGTCCAGCCAGTGCAATCGCAGGTGAAACAGTAAATGTCACCTACACGGTTGAGAATTATGGTCCAGGTGACACCAATTCAACAAATCCGTATGATGTCGTGTTTATTCTATCCACAGATGATACTTATGATTGGAGCGATGTAATCGTGGAGAGTCAAGTTGCTGGTCCCTACTTGACAGCAGGTAGCAATTCTGTCGAGACCACTCAATTGACAATTCCAGCAGATATGGATAGCGACGATTATCATTGGATTGTTTGGCCAGATGGGTGGGGGAATGTTTCAGAAGCCGACGATCTCAACAACAATAATGCAAGTACAGGAGTGACCACAATTTCAGGCATGCCTTGCCCGAATGTCGATGATGCATCTACTGGTTCAGATGTAGGCGAAGTAGAAGCAGAAGCCTATGACCTAGGTGCGAATTACACTGGCACTATCACAGGTTGTGTCTCAGGTGGAGACAAGGGTGACTTGTACATGCTATCTATGGGTCGCGGGCAAAACATCTCCGCAGTCCTTTCTGCAGATAACTGGGATGCGGACCTTGATTTGGATTTGTGGAACTCCTCATCCCCTGATGTGGATTCCAGCCTCACTTCAAGCAGTAATGAGACTGTGAGCACAGAAGGAACTGACGCCGATGGTGCTGCAGATACCTATTACATCAACGTCTCACAATTTTCTGGACTCGCAAATTACACACTAGAGATTTGGACCAACGGCACCATCTACGTGCCGCCGTATGACTGTGGGGTGCCTTCTGATTGGGGCCAGAGCAATGCAGATGCTGGATCCACTCGAGTCACGGCGATGAGTGTGGGTGAGAATCCCATTGACAGTGGAATGGGCTGCGTTGACCCAGAAGACATGGCTGACGCCTACGGCTTCACCTTATCTGGAATGCATGGAATGATTGTCGAATTGGAATCTCACGATAACACAAATATGCATCTCCGGCTCTATGATGGCAGTGATGATTCCCTGATTACAGAAATGTATTCTACGAATGGTTCTGCTATGGTTGACACCTCTGGATTGGATTCTAGTGACTTGAATGGTGGTTATTATGTCATTGTGAACGCTTTTGAAACAGAAGGCTGGTACAATCTTACCTTCACTGCAACAGCTCCACCTTTGCCCAACTTGGTTGCCAGTGCAATGAACTGCCCAGTCAATGGGGAGACGACAGGAACAAACGTATTCTTTGGAGCAGAGATTAGCAGTACTGGTGGTCCAATGGATGCTGCCTTTGGATGGGAAATGATTCTCGTTGACGAGAATGGCACCCAAGTGCTTACCCTCCTCCAAGGTGCATACACTGATTCACTGGATGGAAATGACGGCCCAATCATCACTGATGGGGGTCTTGTATTACTTGACAGTGGATCCCTGACCTCTGGAAATTACACTTGCATCTTAACCGTCGATGGGGCTCAAATGATTGCAGAATCCAATGAGGGTGACAACATCAACACATCTGCACCGTTTGAAATCATTAACTATGATGAAATGTATGCTGATGACTTAGATCGAGACGGTGTACCTAATGATGAGGATGCTTGTCCAAACACACCAGGTGATTCAACCATGGACCGTCTTGGTTGCCAGGACGCAGATGGTGATGGTTATTCCAATGGTGGTGACGTATTCATCTACGAAGAGACACAATGGAATGACACCGATGGTGATGGATTTGGAGACAATAATGGACCCAACGACTACAATGGCGATGATTGTCCAAATGAATTTGGAATCATGTCTGGGACCAATGGAACAGGTTGTCCAATTTTCTCCCCTGACAGCGATGGTGATGGAATTAGTGACCAGAACGATGCCTGCCCAGGTACAGTGGCTGGTGCAACAGTTGATGCATTAGGTTGTGTTGTGGTACAGGCAGACAGTGATGGAGATGGTGTGCCAAATTCTTTGGATGATTGCCCGAACACACCTGTTGGAACACAGGTCGGCGATTGGGGTTGTATCGATACGGATGGAGATGGCGTCGACGATTTCCGAGATTACTGTATTAATACTCCAGCGGGAGAAGAAATCGATTCGAATGGTTGTTCGGATTCCACGAGTGAAGTCTCAGTTGAACCCACCTTTGACCCAGATAACCCAGGTACACCAGCGAATGTGAATGGTGGAGATCCATCAGATGACCCAGAAAGTTCTGGAGAAGATGATTCACCGATGATGTTGTACATCATGATTGCAGCAGGTGTTGTTCTGCTTCTTGTCGTGGTTCTTGGCCTTACTTTGGTATTGCGCTCAAGTGGTGGCGGAAGTAACGACCCCACAGAGCAAGCTTGGGCATCAGCGATTAGTCCAGAACAGCAAGCCTACGAGCAACAGTTGACTGGTATGGGGTACACTGCAGAGCAGGCTCGCACCTATGCCAGCCAATATTTCCAGAACTGATTTACGGAAAATTACAATCAAAACCCCCCCGTAGGGGGGGATTTGGTTTTTCCTTCTCAGCGGAGCGGTTATGAAGGGGGAGCAGGTCGGCGGGACGCTTGAGGTGCTCTATCCATGGCTCGTATGCACAGTCCCGGTCGCGGAAAAAGCGGTTCGACCAAGCCTTTGGTGGATAAAGCCCCAGAATGGTCAAACACAGATTCCAAGGAAGTGACCGAACTTATCCTCTCTCTTGCTTCAGAGGGACACACTTCTGCAGCAATTGGAACCATCCTACGAGATCAACACGCTGTGCCGGATGCACGGCTTGTTCTTGGAAAGAGAATTGGACAAGTCCTTTCAGAGAACGACATCGTTTCACGTTATCCTGAAGATATGATGAGCCTAATGCGACGCGCTTTGCGCCTCATCGACCACCTTGAGTCTAATCGCAAGGACCGACACAACTCCCGTCAACTTGAATTGACTGAGAGTAAAATCCGTCGTCTTGCCCGCTATTATCAAGGCAGAGGTCAACTTGACACTGCTTGGGCCTACAAGCGAGATCAACTCCGACTAATGGTCGAGTAATTCTTCTCGTCTTTGTGGTCATGTCTTTGAACCGCAAGTGGAACCACATCTCCGCTGCCCATGTCATTGCTCGATTTGCCTGCCTTCGCGACCTCTGCCCCAATCCTACGAGAGGCGGCTTTGAAATTGCGAACCGCCTCTGCATCCGTAACCATTTCAGCACCTCTAAATGAGTATGGAATCTTTTCTTCAGCATTACTTGAGGCCGCTCTATTGGATGCTGGAATCCCTTATCAACGACAATTGAGGGACAAACCAATTTCTTCTAAGGGCCCAAGCATCGTCATTGGAACTGAATCAGTTTCCCAAATGAAAAACGTGCAATCTGACCCTTTGTGTGTCCATATTTCACCTCTCGAAGTTGATGCATTGGTGGCAAGTGGAGGGGATGTGCGTAAGGGCATATTGTCAACTGTTGCCATCGCAGCTGGACTTGCCAATTCGATATCCCCCTCTGGTTCAAACTCTCGCCTTCTAATGCCCTGGATTCTAACTGGGAATTGGCTTTCAGAGGGATTGGCACATACGTATGATCCAGTTTACACCGTTCTGAGAGATTATTTGTCAAACGCGGGCTATATTCGTGTAATTCCAATGCCCGAAGTCCCTGATGTTCACCCTGATAGTTTACCCGGAATTGATTCTGTAGCCCTTAATGCAGTTCGAGATCATTGGGGGAAATTAGATCTTGAAGGTCGTGCTCAATCTTTGTCACACTTACTCAAACCATTACTCGATTCTGAAACTCCCTCCACTGCTCGCCTTGAGGAACTTGGTTGGCACCGTGTCATGGCCCTTGGGTGGGAGCAGGATTTGGCAAGTCAATTGATTGGTTTTGAGAAGGAATGGCGTAACAACCCCTCGGGACGTCGCCGCTTAGCGAGCGATACCATTGATTGTCTACTGCGTACTGGAAAAATGCCTTAACCTTCAATCCGTAGATTTCGCCCACAACCACCGCATGGAATTCGAACGGGTCGCTCTGTTGTCTCTACAGGATTTGATGTGTCACAAGCGGGACAATCCACAGTTGGAATTTTCCGTTTAGATGCCCTTTCATAATCGTCCGATAACGAATCTTCACCAAGTGTCCAGTCACCCTCTAGTCTTGGAGAAATAATTGCCAAGGGCAGCATCAGGACAGAACTAGCTGCTGCAATGCCCAGAACAAATGTAGGTGGCAATGCAGAGAATATGTACACGTACCCCACCATCCCGGTGAAGGCAATCGATGATATTCCGACTACCCACTTTTTCCGATTACGCGTTAGTCGAACACCAATGACAATTCCTAAAAGAAGGATAATGATGTTGGATAGTAAAGTGATGAATGGAGAAAACAGAGCACTTCCGGCGACTGCATATTCTACTTCGAATTTATCTTCACCTGATAGGCCAGTTGCGTGTAGAGTTACCACTTCAGTCAGACCAAATCGATGGTGAGTAACAGTCATGCCTTCCGGCATATCTTCCTTAATGACATTGTACAATCCTGCAAATGCACTGGTGGACAATGTAACAGTCAAATCTACAGAAGGGTTGCCATTCATTGTCCAAATTCCATTTCCAAGTTGTGGTCGTATGAAATCAGAAATCAAGGAGAACCTTTCTTGTCCAGTCAATTCCAAAACCACATCAATTCGGATTACCATAGGGGCATCATCAATTCCAGCAATCCCCATGAGATCGATTTCCACCTCTGGATTCATATCAAATAAGTCCGCCTCAAAAAGACCATCTGGATTGAGTGCTAAACCAGTATTTCCGAGGAACATCTCTAGATTTCTCGTACTACTATCAATGTGATTCAATAGTGCTTCTCTTTCAGCATCATCGACTTTTCCGTTTTCCCTAAGATTGGAAGCAACAGTAGAACTTTGGATCTGCGTGAACAAATGATCAGATTGTAACGAAGTATTCCCAATATTGTCCATCCCCCAACGTAACCAAGAGGCCATGGAGCCTTCAATTTCCAATTCCACAGTTCTCATGATGTGTGAACCATCATACTTCACTTCAATATCAATATCCAAACTACTGCTCATGGATCTTGCTGGTTCCCCGAAGTGATAACTCTGGGTTCCACCTCCTTCTTCAAATAGAATCTCGTGAGTTCTTCCCGTTGTAATTGGGATATCGCCAGCATTCAACCAGATGGAGAGATTAATTTGATAATTACCATCGTTAGGATTTGAACCTGGATTCCATACGAATGGAACTTCAACACCACCAGAAACAATACTCGGTGAGCGAACATCGTTAATGACAATCCCGCCTACCTTGAATTCAAAATCTTCCAGAGATGACCACATTCGTTCACCAAATCCTGATTTCAGAATTACTGGGAAAAACACCTCTTCTCCAACGTGTACAGCGTTTGGCATTTCGACAGTAACCAATGGTAGTGTAACTCTCAAAGCACTCCCTGTGTCTTCACCCCATACGAACCGAATTGCTGAATCATCCCCTGGTTGTTGAAACACCATGCCTCTTACAGAAAATGTAACTTCAATTACATCGTTCATACTAACAGCGATTTGAGGAATTTCAATATCGATTCCGATTACATCACTACCAGACATAAATGCACCAGGTGTACCACTGTCTACAGAATACTGATTATTTCCAATACGAACATCAACAGTTGCATTTGAATGAACACCTGTGGCCCCTTCAACCTCATATTCAATCATGAATCTCCATGTGGATTCTGGAATGGTCGCACTCTGTTTCCAAACAATACTCCATGTTGCGATTTCCTCGGTTCCTTGTACGGATTGAGTAACTCCTTTGTCATGGATGCCGACCAATTCATTCTCAAAAGGCGTCATGGTGGCCTCATTATTTTCTCCAATAAGATATAGTTCAAATTCACTAGAGCCACAACAGACAATTTCAGCATTGACGCTAGGAACTGTAAGTGGAATCATAGATGCCAATAGTAGAATGAGAATCCCACAGGCACGACGATACGGGCGAGCCTGCATAAGTCTGCGAAACAGAGATTTGCCTTGAAGTCTACGCACGCGCGCGTGAGGACCAATTAGCCATGTAAACGGATCAGTTGACGAACCCCATTTCCATCTACACCTTCGAGTATCGCGAATCCCATACGCTCTAACTGGACAATGGTTCCTT
>Ga0066850_10001436_pt1 | contig 12565 bp, 10 predicted proteins | sample ETNtaG_4_FD_67282 | JGI IMG/M metagenome (GOLD analysis project Ga0066850, IMG submission 67282) | Marine microbial and viral communities from oxygen minimum zone, Eastern Pacific Ocean - ETNP201406SV67 | ecosystem: Environmental > Aquatic > Marine > Oceanic | place: Pacific Ocean: Eastern... | reverse complement strand
ATTCCGATTGCAAAAATTGCAGTGAATTGTATGGTTGGAAATAGTCTAGCGTCACAAGGAATAATTGATACACCGAGACCTGATTATTATTGCGTTAAAGAATCAGTATTTCCTTTTATAAAATTTCCAAGCGTTGATCCATTATTGGGGCCAGAAATGAAATCAACAGGTGAAGTGATGGGCATCGGGGAAACTTTTGGCGAGGCTTTTGCAAAAGGACAATCTGCAGCAGGTGAGATATTATCCACTTCGGGCTGCGCATTTATTAGCGTTAAAGATATTGACAAAGAATTAGCGATAAATGTAGCTAGTGAACTAGTTAAATTAGGGTTTGAAATATATGCAACATCAGGAACTAGTAATATTCTGAATGAAGCAGGTATAAAATGCAAAAGGGTCAATAAAGTAAGAGAAGGCGAACCTCATATTGTTAATATGTTAGAAAATAAGCAGATTGATTTAATTGTAAATACAACAGAAGATAAAAATGCAATAGCCGATTCCTTTTCAATAAGAAGAACAGCGCTCCAACAAAAAGTTTTTTATACAACAACAATGGCAGCTGCTCAAGCGACAGTAGAGGCATTAAAATACGGTGAAAATAGTAACGTGAATAGTTTACAGACATTACATAAAGGAATTTTTTCGTGAGCAAATCACCAATGACAAAAGTCGGAGCTGAGAAGCTAAGAGAACAGTTACACGAATTAAAAACAGTCGATAGACCTCGTATAACTGCAGCAATTGCTGAGGCAAGGGCGCATGGCGATTTAAGTGAAAATGCTGAATATCATGCAGCGCGTGAACAGCAAAGTTTTATGGAAGGCCGGATAAATAAAATTGAATCGACACTTGCTGATGTTCAAATCATAAATGTAAAAGAAATTAACGAAACAGACAAGGTTGTTTTCGGCGCTACTGTTACTATTTTAAACCTTAACTCAGATGAAGAAGTTACATACCAAATAGTAGGAGAATTAGAGGCCGACATAAATGCAGGATTAATTTCTATAGCATCACCTATTGCTCGTTCACTTATAAGTAAGCAGGTAGGCGACATTGTTGACGTTAACGCACCAAGCGGTGTTATTGAGTATGAGATTGTTCAAGTTCGTTACATGTAATTATATCTTAAATGTCAAAAAATAAATCCAGCAAGAGATGGCTGCAAACACAAAATAAAGATCTATATGTAAAAAAAGCTCGTAAGTTAGATTTTCGTTCCCGAGCAATTTATAAACTTCAAGAAATCGATGAAAAAGATCAATTAATAAAACCAAATTATTGTGTTGTCGATCTTGGATCGTCTCCAGGGAGCTGGTCTCAATATTTAAGCGGTATAATTGATTCTAGTGGTCGGATTGTTGCTATTGATATATTACCTATGAATCCGATTGAGCAAGTTTTGTTTATATCTGGCGATTTTACAGATGAAATTATTCAAAAACAGTGCCTTAAAGAAGTTGGAGAATATGGTGCAGATCTTGTAATTTCTGATATGGCCCCCAATTTAACAGGTATAAGGGTTACTGATCAGTCACGAAATATGGCTATTGCTGAACTTGTATATGATTTCAGCACTCAAATATTAAAACCTGGCGGTGATTTATTGGTTAAGCTTTTTGAAGGTGATGGAACATATGAGTATAGACAATTGTTGAAAGAAAAATTTGCTAAAGTACTAGTAAGAAAACCGAAGGCATCACGTGACCAATCAAGAGAATTTTATGTTTTAGCGCGCTCTTATGTATTATAGTAATATTTATATTTTCAGAGTACACACACATATATAGCTAAAGAGGATTATTGCATTGAATGATATGGTAAAAAATCTAATATTATGGGTGGTCATAGCTCTTGTTATGATGACTGTGTTTAAAAATTTTAGTAATCCGTCAATGTCAGGAGAAATTACTTATTCCCAATTTATTTCTGACGTTAAAACAGGTCGTATTGGCACTGTCAGTATTGAAGGCAGTTCGATTACTGGAAATCGTACTGATGGAAATCGATTTACTACATACAGCCCCGAAACCAATAACGATGCATTAATTGGTACGCTACTTGAAAATAATGTAGAAATTAAAGGAACAGAACCAAATAAAAATTCATTTTGGGCTCATGCTCTAATCTCTTGGTTTCCTATCATATTATTGCTTGGTATTTGGATTTACTTTATGCGACAGATGCAAGGTGGCGGCGGACGAGGAGGAGCGTTGTCATTTGGGAAGAGTCGCGCGCGTCTATTAAGTGAAGACCAAGTAAAAATAACATTTAGTGATGTAGCAGGTGTTGAAGAGGCAAAACAAGAGGTTTCAGAGTTAGTTGAGTTTTTGCGCGACCCAGGCAAATTTCAAAAACTAGGCGGTAAAATTCCTTCTGGGGTTTTAATGATTGGTTCTCCTGGGACTGGCAAGACTTTATTAGCAAAGGCTATTGCTGGCGAAGCTAAGGTTCCTTTTTTTACAATCTCAGGTTCAGATTTTGTTGAAATGTTTGTGGGTGTTGGTGCGTCTCGTGTTCGAGACATGTTTGAACAAGCAAAGAAACACTCACCTTGCATTATTTTTATCGATGAGATTGATGCGGTAGGACGACATCGTGGTGCTGGCTTGGGAGGCGGTCATGATGAACGGGAACAAACATTAAATCAGTTATTGGTAGAAATGGATGGATTTGAAGGTAATGAAGGAGTGATTGTGATTGCCGCTACAAACCGCCCTGATGTTCTTGACCCCGCGCTACTGAGACCAGGTCGTTTTGATCGCCAAGTTATAGTGCCATTACCAGATATTCGAGGTCGTGAACAAATTTTAAAAGTTCATATGCGTAAAGTTGCATTAGGGGGTAATGTTAAGGCAAATATAATTGCTCGTGGTACCCCTGGTTTTTCTGGCGCTGACTTATCTAATCTTGTTAATGAGGCAGCATTATTTGCGGCACGCGCGAATAAAAAATTAGTTGATATGGAAGAATTTGAGCGAGCTAAAGATAAAATTATGATGGGGGCAGAACGACGTTCCCTGGTTATGAGCGAAGAAGAAAAGAGACTTACCGCGTATCACGAGGCGGGACACGCTATTGTTGGCCGGTTAGTACCATCACATGATCCTGTATACAAAGTTACAATTATTCCTCGTGGTCGTGCGTTAGGAGTTACGATGTTTCTGCCAGAAGAAGATCGTTTGAGTTATAGTAAAGAATTACTAGATAGTCAGATTTCAAGTTTATTTGGAGGACGTATTGCAGAAGAACTTATCTTTGATGCAAGTAAAGTTACAACTGGCGCAAGCAATGATATTGAACGTGCTACACAGCTTGCTCGTAATATGGTTACGAAATGGGGTTTGTCGGAAAAACTTGGCCCGTTGACATACAGCGAAGAAGATGGAGAGGTCTTTTTAGGTCGTTCGGTAACTCAACATAAAGCTATTTCCGATGAAACGTCCCATGCCATTGATAAAGAGATTCGTAATATAATTAATAAAAATTATAAACGTTCTGAGCAGATATTAAAAAAGAATATAGGCAAACTTCATTTAATGGCGGATGCGTTGATTAAGTACGAGACGATTGATGCTGATCAAATTGATGACATTATGAAAGGAAAAACGCCACAGCCACCCTCAGACTGGAATGACAGCGACGACCAGAGCCCTTCAACCAAAAAGAAGACAAAAAGGAAAACTAAATCTTCGAAAAAGAGCGTTACACCATCTATAAAACCTGCTTAAATATTTTTATAATTGATTGATATAATAACTAAACAGGTTTTATTTATATCAACAAAATAACAATATCTAAACTTAATTTAAAAGGTAATCACGATTAAAAAAGATACCAGAAAATATTTCGGGACTGATGGTATACGTGGTAGCGTTGATGATGGTGGAATAAGCGCTGACTTCGTTATGAAGCTTGGTTGGGCAGCAGGACGTGTATTAGCAAAAAAAGGAACTGGTCCTGTTTTAGTGGGAAAAGATACACGAATATCAGGCTATATGTTTGAATCAGCTTTAGAGGCGGGCCTATCTGCAGCCGGAGTTGATATTCGCTTATTGGGCCCAATGCCTACCCCAGGCATTGCTTTTCTAACTAAGAGTACTCGAGCACAAGCCGGCATCGTTATAAGTGCCTCTCATAACTTATTCCATGATAACGGACTTAAATTCTTTTCGAGCGATGGTACCAAATTACCTGATGATGTTGAGATGGAAATTGAATATGAATTAAATTACCCAATGAGGTCTGTCCCGTCCCTTAATCTTGGTAAGGCGCGACGAATTACCGATGCCCCTAGAAGGTATATTGAATTTTGTAAATCAAAAATTGAAAATAATATAAATTTTAATGATCTAAGAATAGTTATTGATTGCGCAAATGGCGCCACTTATCACATAGCACCTAAAGTTTTTGAAGAGTTAGGCGCAGAGGTTATATTACATGGGGCATCTCCAAATGGTCTGAATATTAATGATGAATGTGGAGCAACATCTCCTGATGCCTTACAAGAACTAGTCAAAGCATCACGAGCTGATGTCGGAATTGCGTTTGATGGAGATGGTGATAGGTTAATTATGGCGGATCATTGCGGAGCCGTATTAGACGGGGATGATATTCTTTATATAATTGCACAGTCACAGCTTAGAAAATTAAATGGCGCTGTTGTTGGTACCGTAATGAGTAATCTTGGTTTAGAGCACGCAATAAAAAAATTAGAATTAGATTTTTTTAGAGCAGCTGTTGGCGATCGTTATGTTATGGAGTTATTGTTAAAGAATAACCTAATATTGGGCGGGGAAACCTCGGGACATATTATTAATCTTGAACTCACCACAACAGGCGATGGAATTATAGCTGCATTACAAGTACTAGAGTCAATAATATTAACAGGTAAAAATCTTTCAGAATTGACTAAAGAGATAAGTAAATATCCACAAATAGTTCGAAATATTAAATTCGATACACAGATTGATATAACGAGAAATGATGAAATTAATCTCGCTATTAAGGATACAGAGAATATTCTAGCTAATACTGGCCGTGTTGTATTAAGACCTTCCGGGACTGAATCTTTAATAAGAATTATGGTTGAAGGTGAAAATGAAAATCAAATAGAAACTCTTGTAGATGAGCTAGTAGACAAAGTTAATAAGGTCACAACAAGACTACATTAAGATTAAAATAATTATTATTTTAGTAATTTAAATTTTTCTTTATCAAAACCAACAAGATATTTTTTTTTGGTTTTAATTATTGGTCGTTTCATTATTGTTGGGTTTTCGAATAATAAATCAATTATTTCTGATTTCGTACTTGTTTTCTTTTCTCTATTAGATAATTTTCTCCAACTTGTCCCACGCTTGTTGATGAGTATTTTAATATCTATATTTTTTAGGAATTCATTGATTGTAGATTTTTTTATACCATCAACACGAAAATCATGAAAGGTATATTTGATAAGATGCCTATCTAACCACCCACGTGTTTTTTTTACACTACCGCAGTTTTTTATACCATACAAAATGATTGATGACATGAAAAAGGTATTTATAGATCGCGCAATATTTCGTTAATACCAACTTTACTTAGTGTTTTTTCATCAACAGTTTTCACTATCACTGCACAGTAAAGACTATATTTTCCATCTTTTGATGGTAGGTTGCCAGATACAACAACGGAACCTGGCGGAATGTAGCCATAAGTTATTTCTTCAGTATTACGGTTGTAAATTCGTGTACTTTGACCGATGTAAACACCCATTGAAATAACAGAACCTTCACCAACAATTACACCTTCAACAACTTCAGAACGCGCGCCGACAAAACAATTATCTTCAATAATAGTTGGGTTGGCTTGCAATGGTTCGAGCACCCCTCCAATACCGACACCACCAGATAAATGAACATTTTTTCCAATTTGAGCACATGATCCAACTGTTGCCCAGGTATCAACCATGGTTCCATCATCGACATAGGCTCCAATATTTACAAAACTCGGCATTAACACCACATTTTGACCAATAAAACTACCTTTTCTCACAATAGCAGTAGGAACAACTCGGGCACCAGTCTTAATGAAATTATCTTCATTGTAATTGCAAAACTTATTCGGAATTTTGTCGAAATAATTAGTGTGATTGCCTTGAATCACGACATTTTCGTCAAGAATAAAAGACAGTAGAACAGCTTTTTTTAGCCATTGATTTACAATCCATTTATCGTTAACTTTTTCTGCGATTCGCAATTGTCCATCATCTAATTTTTGAATAATATTTTTGATTACATTTTTAAGCTCAGCACTACCTTTGCCTGGTTTAATTTCAGCCCGCGCATCAAATTTTTCATTAATAAAACCTTCTAAATTATCCATTTTTTTCCCTATGTTTAATATTTTTTTTCAATAAATTCTTTTATTCGTCTTGCAGCTTCAATGCATTCATTAACCTCTGCGACTAAGGCAATACGGACGCGTTTATAGCCAGGATTAATATTATAAACATCGCGGGATAAATATGAACCTGGCAGAACTTCGACATTCTCGCTTTTATATAGTTCTCTTGCAAAGTCTATATCAGAACAGGGTAATTTAGGCCACAAATAAAAGCTTCCAGACGGTTGTGTCACCGTTAGAACTGAGTTTAATTCATGACAAACCTTTGAAAATTTTATTTTATATAATTCTCGATTTTCTTTAACATGGTTCTCGTCATTCCACGCAGCAATACTTGCTTTCTGAACATGTAACGGCATTGCGCAACCATGATAAGTTCGATAGCGATAAAAATTCTCAATTAGTTTACTCTCTCCCGCGACAAATCCTGAGCGAAGCCCAGGCACATTAGATCGTTTGGATAGACTATGAAATATTAAACAGCGTTTATATTCAGTGTTGCCGAGTTTGTTTGCATACTCAAGCAAGCTAATAGGTAATTGTTCTTCATCTTTATAAATTTCAGAATAACATTCATCTGAAGCAATAATAAAATTATATTTTTCTGAAAGCCCCATCAATTTTTTGATAAAATCAAAGTCAATCACAGCCCCGCTTGGATTGCCTGGCGAACATAAATAAAATAATTGGCAACGCCGCCAAATTTCATTTGGTATTGATGATAAATCAGGGATGAAATTATTTTCTTCGACACAATTTAGGTAATAAGGTTCTGCTCCTGCAAGCAGCGTAGCACCCTCATAAATTTGGTAAAATGGGTTAGGCAGTATAACAATCGGTTTAATAGATTTTTTATTTACTATGGTTTGCGCTATAGCAAAAAGTGCTTCTCTTGTACCGTTTACAGGTAAGATATTTTTTTCTTCGTTTAGTGTTTTTATAGGCAGATTAAAACGCCAACATAACCAATTAACGATGGTAATTCTTAATTGTTTACTGCCACGAGTTGTTGGGTATATTGATATGTCATCTAGACTTGATTTTAGCGCATCTTTTATAAATTTGGGTGTCGGGTGTTTAGGCTCTCCAATTGCCAGTGATATTGCTGATTTTTTAGACTTAATATCAACATTATTTAATAATTTTTTTAGCTTTTCAAAAGGATAAGTATGAAGATTTTCCAGTTCAGGATTCATTAGTAGTAGTTTTAAATACTCTATTTTTTTAATTAAATGAAAGTATTATCTATCGTTCTTTATTTATTTATTGTGTTTCCAGTTTTTATGTATTACTTAGTATACGAATCAAACCAGCTGCCAATATTATTAAAGTTACAGAAAAAACAGTTAAGTAGGCCTTATCTTTTTCAAAATATGAAATAACCATGAAGCATGTTATGCCGATAATAGTCACAGCAAAATCAAACTCTTCTGGGAATCCACTTGAACGCAGAATGGTCCCGAGAATGATACCCAAACCACCTAACCATCTCAGCCTATTGAGATCTGACTCTCTGTATAGCGGTATTTTGTATACTTGATGCATTTTTTGTTCTATAAGACCCACTTCGATAGCTCCTAAAAAATATCGGATTTTTAAAATATTTTTCTTATTAACTAAACAACTAAATTATACGATATTACTCCGATATATCCCAATGAGGCGTACGCATTTTTTTTATATTTTGTATACTTAAATTAGTTATTTAGTAAGATTGTCAGCGTAATAAAACAGGTCTTTTCCCGTGATGTTAGAAATGCTAGGAAATTAGTGACTTTGATGTATGCTTGCGTACTTTTTGAAATAATATACTTTGGAAAAAAATTAACATTATGACCAAGAAAATTTTAATTTTACCCGGTGATGGCATTGGTCCAGAAATTATTACTCAGGCTGAGAAAATATTATCATTTTTTATCGTGAAAGGTGATTTAGCTGTTGAATTAGATTGCGGATTAATTGGCGGTAACGCTATCGATGAAACTGGTCTTCCTCTACCAGAAGAGACATTAAAAAAGGCTAAGGAAGCTACGGCTATCCTAATGGGGTCTGTTGGGGGGCCTAAATGGGAGTCAATTGATCGCCCCCTTCGTCCCGAGAGAGGGTTGTTAGCAATCCGGGCTGAACTTGGCTTATTTGCAAATTTACGACCTGCTTTTTTGTTTCCGCAATTAGCAAAAGCCTCTACCCTGAATGAAGAAGTAGTTAGTGGCCTAGATATAATGATTATTCGAGAACTAACTGGTGGTATTTACTTTGGTAATCCTCGCGGCATTAGAAAACTCGATGATGGCCAACGTGAGGGATTTAACACGCTTGTCTATAATGAAAATGAAATTAAACGTATTGCCAAAGTTGCATTTGAAACTGCAAGTAAACGCCAAGGTCGTTTGTGTTCGGTTGATAAAGCAAATGTTCTAGAGGCAACAGAGTTATGGCGAGAAGTTGTCAGTGAGGTGGCAAAAGATTTTCCAGAAGTCGAGTTGCAGCATATGTATATAGATAATGCTTCGATGCAGTTGGTGAGAGCGCCGAAACAGTTCGATGTTATTCTGACGACCAATATGTTTGGTGATATTTTGTCCGACCTTGCATCGATGTTAACAGGTTCAATTGGTATGTTACCCTCGGCATCATTAGCTGGCGACGGTAAAGGAATGTATGAACCAGCGCATGGTTCCGCGCCCGATATTGCTGGTCAAAATATTGCCAATCCCTTAGCGACTATTTTGTCATTATCGATGCTATTAAGATATTCTTTGCGTGAGGAAAAATTTGCCAATATGTTAGAGCAAGCAGTAAGTCAGGTTTTAACCGAAGGTTTAAGGACAAAAGATATTCATTCTGACGGGATGACGTACGTGGGAACTGATGAGATGGGTGAAGCAGTGATTAAAACACTATCAACTTTGTTAGATTAATTAATTTTCACAATACCTTTATATAAATTTTATGAAAGAAAAAAAATACAATGTTGCTGTTGTTGGAGCGACAGGTTTAGTTGGCAGAACGATGCTATCAATCTTGGAAGAATGTAATTTCCCTGTTGATAAGGTTTATGCTTTAGCCAGCAGCCGTTCTGTTGGTAAGTGTATACCATTTAAAAATAATGGACTTATTGTCAGCGATCTGGAAACCTTTGATTTTGGCTTGGCTGAAATAGGACTTTTCTCTCCAGGGGCATCTGTTTCTGCTATTTATGCACCAAAGGCAGTCGATGCGGGATGCGTTGTTATCGACAATACATCACAATTTCGTTACGAAGATGATATTCCATTGGTGGTGAGTGAGGTTAATCCCCATGCTGTTGGTAATTATAAAAAAAGAGGAATTATTGCCAATCCAAATTGTTCAACAATTCAAATGCTCGTTGCATTAAAACCAATTTATGATGCGGTAGGTATTGAGCGTATTAATGTATGTACCTATCAGGCTGTATCGGGGACAGGAAAAGAAGCTGTTGAAGAACTTACTAGACAGTCGACTGATTTTATAAATGCCAAAGATATTAAGAATCATGTTTATCCAAAACAAATAGCGTTTAATGTTATACCTCACATTGATGCATTTCAGGATAATGGATACACGAAAGAAGAGATGAAAATGGTTTGGGAGACAAAAAAGATTTTTGAAGATGAATCAATCTTAGTCAATCCCACAGCGGTCAGGGTCCCTGTATTTTATGGTCATTCTGAAGCAGTACATATCGAAACTAAAGAAAAGATTGATGCTAGAACTGTGAGAAAATTGTTGGAAGAAATACCTAGAGTGACTGTGCTTGATTCGCACGAGGATGGCGGTTATCCAACGGCCGTTTCGGAGGCCGAAGGTAAAAACCCTGTTTTTGTGGGTAGAATTAGGGAGGATATCTCTCATCCCAGAGGCCTCAATATGTGGGTAGTATCGGATAATCTCCGCAAAGGAGCCGCATTAAACTCCATTCAAATAGCTGAAATTCTGGTAAAAAGCTACATATAGTTTATAGTTAGCGGTCAATTATAAAGCATATTAGCAAGTTTTTATGAGACGTAATTTATTAACAATTACCTTTTTGTTTTTGAGCCCAGCCTTTGTGTACGCGCTTGGTTTGGGAGATATCGTTGCCAATTCAACTCTAAATGAACCATTAGAGGGAAGGATTGAATTATTATCACCATTACCCGATGAGCTTGATTCACTTAAGATTAGTTTAGCTGATAGCAATGCGTTTGCTAAGGCTGGCGTTGACCGGCCTTCTATTTTAGGCAAATTAAAGTTTACTTTGCAGCGTTCGCTCGATGGCGAACCTGATTACATACGAGTTTCCAGCCAATTACCTGTCCAAGAGCCATTTTTAAATTTTCTAGTTGAAGTGACTTGGTCTAATGGCCGTATATTACGTGAGTATACTATTTTGTTAGATCCTCCCTCGTACGATTTCCGTTCCAGAATAGAAAGAACAGTAGAGCCAGAAGGGATTGCTACAAATACAATCCAAGATGCAGTTTCCGCAGATACATCTCAGCAGCCTGAAGTATCAACATATTTGCCTGTAACAAATTTTACTGGTAGTGATTATGGCCCGACATCAAGACTAGATACTTTATCTGAAATTGCTGATAAAACACGCCCAGATAAATCAATTAATTTAAATAAGATGATGATGGCTATATTTAGGGCTAATCCAGAAGCATTTATCAATCAAAATATAAATGGCTTAAAGGGAGGTTATGTTCTTCGTATTCCGGATGAAACCATGATAAACGAATTAACTTCAACTGAAGCTCTCAATAAAGTTAGATCACATCATGCTGCATGGGGAGATACAATATATACAGAAGATACTACTGCCCAAGAGCAGCCTCAGCCCATCGCAGAAGTTGTTTCTGAAGAAGAAAAAATTGTTGATACAAGTGAAGTTGATGTAGTTGATCCAGAACTTAGGTTAGTCGTTGCGGATGATGGAACTGAAGCAACGCAAGAAACAGGAAGCACTGAGCCTAGTAAATCAGATGATTTGTTGGTCGCAGAAGAAACTATAGAAACATTAACGCAGGAAAACTTTGAGCTTAAAGCAAGACTAAAAGAGCTAGAAACACTTGTCGAGCAACTACAGCCTTTACTATCTCTTAAAGATGATGAGTTAGCAGCGTATCAAGATCAATTAGCCATTAAGGCGGACAGAACTGCAATCGAAGAAGAAAGCGAATCGTCGAAAGTAATTGCTGATGCTTTGGAAGATGTTTTAGCAGAAGTCGATGCAGACTTTGAAGAAGAAGATGCAATTGAAGAAGTTGATGCAGGCTTTGAAGAAGAAGATGCAATTGAAGAAGTTGATGCAGGTTTTGAAGAAGAAGATGCAATTGAAGAAATAACAGAGCGGCCATCAAATAGCGACCAGTATGTAGAGTCAGTTGAGCGTGATGCAGCCTTGGTCCAAGAAGCTCTTAGCCCATTTGAATCAATAATAGATAAAACTAAAAATATACTTATGAGTAAGTTTGGTTTAGCTGTTCTTGGCTTATTAGTACTTCTTCTCGTGTTGTTAAGATTTAGAAAAGAACCGGTTGAGACAGTCCATATTGAACCCATTGATGACGCCGAACTTGCTGAAATCAATAAAGAGGTAACTGATTTAATGGATGATGCCGCTGCTACTCATAGCCCTGAAAGGGTAAGTGGTAGTGAAGATGAGACTATTATTGCAAAGCAAGAAACAGAATTAGCGGGTGAAAATTTATCCAAAGAGGAGGAAACAGAATTTTCTATGGATGAAGTTAATACTTATCTTGCTTTTGAACAATTTGAAGATGCTGAAAAAGCAGTTCGTACAGCAATTGATAATGATCCAAATAATTCAGAACTACATATGAAATTATTAGAAGTATTTTATAACTCTGGTAACAAGGCAGATTATCAAAAGACCGCCACTATTGTGAATAAAAAGTTTAGTGATAGCGGCGATGTTTTGGATAAAACTAAAACAATGTGGCAAGAAATGACAGAGAGTCCTTTATTAATATCTGATGATGGTAGTGAAGATGATGGTAGTGAAGATGAAACAATCGTAGTCGGCGCCCCTGATGATGGTAGTGAAGATGAAACAATCGTAGTCGGCGCCCCTGATGAAGGTAGTGAAGATGAAACAATCGTAGTCGGCGCCCCTGATGAAGGTAGTGAAGATGAAACAATC
>Ga0066850_10001428_pt1 | contig 12580 bp, 22 predicted proteins | sample ETNtaG_4_FD_67282 | JGI IMG/M metagenome (GOLD analysis project Ga0066850, IMG submission 67282) | Marine microbial and viral communities from oxygen minimum zone, Eastern Pacific Ocean - ETNP201406SV67 | ecosystem: Environmental > Aquatic > Marine > Oceanic | place: Pacific Ocean: Eastern... | reverse complement strand
TTTTTAAAGTCAGTTAGAAATATGCTAGCTGGTTCTTCTGGTGGAAGAGTTAATATGTCAGTCAAGTGGGACGGCGCTCCTGCTATAATCTGTGGCACAAATCCTGAGAACGGCAAATTCTTTGTCGGTACAAAATCAGTCTTCAATAAAAAACCTAAAATCAATTATACACCAGGAGATATTATGAGTAATCATAGTGGACCTGTTGCACAAAAATTAATGGCGTGTTTAAAAGATTTAAAAAGATTAGGTATTAGAGGTGTCTATCAAGGTGATTTATTATTTACTAAAGGTGATATAAAAGCTGCTGCTATTGATGGCGAAAAGATGATTACTTTTACACCTAACACTATTACATATGCAGTACCTATAAACTCTAGTTTAGGCAGACAAATAAGAAGAGCAAGAATAGGAATTGTATTTCATACTTTCTATTCAGGCAAAACTATGAATAGTTTATCTGCTGGGTTTGGAACAATAAGAGGTAAGTCAGGTTCATCAGCAGTTTATTTAGCAAGTGCAGGTTATACTGATACATCTGGTTCATCTACATTTACATCTGGAGAGTTAGCAAGATTTGATGGACTAATAAGAATGGCACAAGGTTCATTATCAAAAGCATCCTCATTATTAAATGTAATGAAATCAAACGATCCTTTATCAGTAGGGTTTAGGTTAAAATCATTTTTCAATCATTATATTAGAAACACACAAGGGCATATGGGTAAGGTTAAAACTTTACAAGATATGTTTAGAGAATATTACGATCAAATTTTAACAGCAGAAATTTCTGATAGAAAAACTGCTAAAGGTAAAGAGAAATATATTCAGGCAAAGAAAGATGGTTTGAGATTTATAGATAGAAATAGAACTGCTTTATATTTTGCTATTGCCTCTCACGTGAGTTTAGCAAATGCAAAGAATTTTTTAATACAAAAACTATCACAGATACAATCAATAGGACATTTTATTAGAACACCTAATGGTTATAGAGTAACTAATCCAGAAGGATTTGTTGCAGTAGATAGAAAAGCAGGTGCAGTTAAACTTGTAGATAGATTAGAATTTAGTAGAGCAAACTTTACAATTGCAAAAGATTGGGTAAAAGGATAATGAAAAAAACTATTAAAGAAGTTAGAGAATATATTAACGAAGGTGTTTACGATCCAGGTATCTTCAAAGCATTTTTTCTTGCAGGTGGTCCTGGTTCAGGAAAATCTTTTGTAACTGCTAGTGCCTTTGCTGGTACAGGATTAAAACTTGTTAATTCAGATGTTAAGTTTGAAAAAGATTTAAGAAAGTTAGGTATGTCTATGAAAATGCCTGACCAAGAAGCATACTTTAGAGATATGATTAGAAAAGGTGCAAAACAATTTGCTGGAAAACAAATGGATACTTATTTAAAAGGCAGACTAGGTGTGATTGTTGATAGTACAGCAAGAGATTATGGAGTTATATCTAGTCAAGTTAATATGTTAAGACATATAGGGTATGATTGTTATATGATATTTGTAAATACAAGTTTAGATGTTGCATTGCAAAGAAATAAAAGTAGAGAAAGAAGTATACCAGAATATATTACAAAGAAAAGTTGGCAAAAAGTACAATTAAATATGGGTGCGTTTCAAAGAGTATTTGGTCCTTCTAAAATGTTAATTGTAGATAATAGTAGAGATGAAAAAGAATTAGTTACAAAAACTTTATCTACTGCTTCAAAATTTATTAGAAGTAGATTAAGAACTAAACCAGAAAATCGTACGGCAATGGCGTGGATTAAAAGAGAACTAGAACTAAAGAAAAGAATATGAGCATAGGATTTAAAGATTACTTATTTAAGTATTTAAAACAAAACGAAGCAGTCATTGATGTGCCTAGACAATCATATGCTACAGGTGTGTTCTCTAATCCTGAAGATAAAGATCCAAAAATTAAACCTGAAATTATCGGTCAGATAATGAAGCAGTTTACAGAATTTAAAAAAGAATATCCTATATTAGATTATTCTTTAATAGGTTCTATTCTAACTAAAAGATATAGAGATGACGCAGACCTTGACATCAATGTATTGTTTGATGTACCAAAAGAAAAACAAGAAGAAGAAAGATTAAGACTATCTCAAAAGTTTTTATCTGCTAAAAATCCAGATAACATACAAGGTAAATTAATACCTGGTACAAGACATCCTATTAACTATTATTTTATTACAGACAAAGAAACTTATGACGATCAAAATAAAAAGGCAGACGCAGTATTTGATATAGGTAAAAATAAATTTATTAAAAGACCTGAAGACTTTGAATTTGATCCTTCTTTATATGTAAAAGACTTTGATAAAAAAGTACAAGAATTAGATGTAATCAAAGGTGAATTAAAAAGAGATATAATAGATTACAAAGAACTAAAAGGACTAACAACAAATGATGTTTTAAATTTACAAGACAAAGTAAAAGATAAACTAGACGAAATAGAATACGACATAGAATTAATAATTAAAGTAGGTGATAAGGTAGACGCAGAAAGAAGAAAAGCGTTTGATAGTGATATGTCGCCTGAAGAAATAAGACAATATGGTATTAAGAATAGATTACCAAAAGCAGTTATCTATAAGATGTTAGAGAAATATCACTACATCACTTTTTACAAAAAATGTAAAAAGATTTTAGATGACGGAATTGTAACTGATAAAGAAATAGATAGTTTAAAATCAGAAGCAGTTAGAAGAAGAAAATCTATTGCATTTACATTTGGTAGATTCAATCCACCAACATCTGGACACGAGAAACTAATTAAGAAAGTTGCTAGTGTTAGAGCAGATACTTTTAAAATATTTTTAAGTAGAAGTAATGATCCTAAAAAGAATCCATTATCTCCTAGAACTAAATTAACTCATATGAAATTTATGTTTCCTAAGTATAGTAGAAACATTGAAATCAATACAACGAATATGATATTAGATATTGCAAGTAAATTATACAGACAAGGATATACTGAAATCTTTATGGTCGTAGGTAGTGATAGAGTTAGAGAGTTTGAAACAATTTTAAACAAGTACAATGATGTAAGAAGTAGGCACGGACATTATAACTTTGATAATATTAATGTATTATCAGCAGGTGAAAGAGATCCAGATTCAGAAGGTGTAGCAGGTATGTCAGCAAGTAAGATGAGGGACGCTGCTAGTAAAGATGATCTTCAAACTTTCAAAAAAGGATTGCCTACAGGATATAGAAACGCAACAGATTTATTTAAAGATGTAAGAAAAGGAATGAGATTAGTAGCAAGTATGGAATACGATACTAACTTTAGACCAGTTAAAACCTTACAAGAATTTGAACAAAATCAAATAAGAGATATGTATATTAGAGAACAAATCTTTAATATAGGAGATAAAGTTAAATACATTAAAGAAGATATTAATGGAAAAGTGATTAGAAAAGGTACAAATTATATTGTACTAGAAGACAACAACAATAATTTACACAAAGCTTGGATATGGGATTGTTTACCTAATCCAGCAGATAGAGAGGCACAAGTGAGAGAATACAATTTAGATATAGATTATGGTTTTGAAGCCGTATCAGAAAAAAGAGAAGAAGAAACTGATAAAGTAAAAGAATCATACGATATTGGGCACGATTATGCTCAACACGCAGTTAAAGTAACCCCAGGACAAGACGGATATGACCCAAATTATGAGGGTGGGGCATATAAACCAGCAGTAGATGGTACTTCTGGAGAAAAAGTAGTAACTAGACCAATAAGTGATGATATTTCTGTAAAAGATATTAATGATTGGTCAACTTCAAGTGAAACAATAGATAAATATAAGGAAAGATACAAAGAAGAATGGCAGAAAAAGTTATCTGAAGTTGTATCTAAAATGATAAAGAATTTATAATGGATAAAGAACTTGATAAGTTTTTAGATGATCTAGCAAACAATACACCAAACAACGAGCAGTTTGAGGAACAAGAAAAAGAAAAAGAAGAAGATGAAAAAGACACTAAAAGAAGTTAGAAATAGTTTTTTAAAAGAAGCAGTTGCTACGGTATCTGATTTACAATATATCAGAGCAAAGACACATCATAATAACCATTTTCAAGCAAGAATATATGTTGCTGAGAAAATATTAAAAGATAGAAAATTAGCAAAGGCATATGAGTCATTAGCATTTGTACACGATAATTATGCTAGAGTTGTTGGTAATGACGCAATTACAATTAGACAAAGATTAGAGAAAATGTTAATGACACAATTAAAAAGTAAGATTAAAAATTGGGACGAAATTTATTCGGCACTATAAGGGAGAACAATGACACACATAAGAACATTAATGGATCATATGATACAGATTGACGAAGGTAGAATGAAAGATATTTTTACTGCTGACGAAGAAGGTAAATCTGCTAAAGAAATTGCAAAGGCATTAAAACTGCCTTTAGGTACGGTTAAGAAAATTTTAGGTGAAGACAATGAATTACAAGAATTTTCATCAACTCAATTAGATATATTAGCAAAACAATATGCTAGTTTAAAAGGTAAAACAATTTCAGTTGACAATGCAAATAAATTAAGACAGATATTCAAAAGAATACCTGATAGTGCTATGAACGATATAAGAAAGAAAAAGATACCTTTCTTATCTGGTCTTGCATTATCTCGTATGGTACAAAAAGGTATGCCTGTAAAAGAGTCTACATTCCCACCAAAAGATAGTAAAGAAAAACCTAAAGAAACACCTAAAGAAGGTGACGCTAAATCAGCAGACGCATTAGAAAAACAATTAGTTGTTGCTACAGGTCAAATCAATCTATTAAAACAAAAGATTGAGAATGAAAAGAATAAAGTTACAAAACCAGCACCTAATAAAGAAACAGGTGAAGTACCTTTAACAGTAGGTATTGCTTACAAACATCTTAAAGATAAATTAGAAAAAGAAAAAGAAGAAAAAAAAGAAGAAGTTAAAGAGGCATTTTCTGTACAGATAACTAAAACAGATGGCGGTAAATTTATACACGGAACTTATAAATCAAAAGCAGAAGCAGAAAAATGGATTAAGTGGTACAAGACTGGTGATTTAAGAAAGACTAAATCTATTGAAGTTGTTAAAGAAGAATTAAAAGAAGCAAAGTCACCATTTAGATTATCTTATGATGATAAGTATGGCAAACACGCAGGTTTTGAAGACGCAAAAACACTACAAGATTTACAAAACAAAGCACAGAAATTAAGATCAAAAGGTTTTAAGATTAATAAAATGGGTAGAAATACATCTCCTGTTGAACAAAAACTACCAGAACCAGAAGGTAAAACGGAAGTTTCAGAAATAAGAATAAGACCAAAAAGTATAGTAGAGTCAGACCCTACTCAATATGGTCCTGATAAAGTTGCAAAGGCAATGAAAATTGCTGTAAAGAGTAGTGGAATGTATAGTAAGGCAGTAAGAGAAATAGAAAAGATTGGTAAAGATTTATCTAAAGTATCTACTATTGCAAGAGCATTAAAAACTGCTAATGAAAATTTTATACATCCAGGTAAGGCAATTTTTGAAAGAATATATAAAGAAGTTTCAGACAAACTTAAATTAAAAGTCTTGGATAGAAAAATTAAAAAAGCAAAAGACAAATTTCATAAAGGATTAAGGAGACCATAATGGGAGAAAAATATTTAAAAACTAAAGAAGGTAGTATTGAAGATACGGTAAAAAACTTACAGAATAAAGTTTTAGAATCTGACTACCAAGATAAATTTAAAAAAGAATTAGAAAACGCAGGCAAACCTGTAGGTCATATGACTGGTGCTGAGAAGAAAGAATTTTATTCTAAAGTTGAAGAAGCAACTAAACTATCTGAAAAAGATGGTGCTAATACTTCATCTAAAAGAGGAAGTGCTTCCAGAAACGCTAAGAAAAAATATAGATTTGGATATAGAGTTGCTGAAAAAGATCCTGCAAAAGGAAAAGAAATTGAAGAATCAAATCCTGGTCAAACTGCTAAAGCAAATGCACATCAAAGAAGTGCTGGTGGCGAGAAAAGTCCTATAAGTCATATGGTAAATAAATCTATCAAAGAGATTACTAAAGATGATGGTAAAACTTTTGCACAAATGAGAGCAGAAATGGATGAGTCAAAAGATCCTGACCAATCATACCCTAGTAAAGACGCTAAGATTACAGGTAAAAATCCTGCTGACAAAGGTGAAAAAGAACATCAAGCTGGTGAAGATACTAGAGACCCAAAGAAGAAAACAATGTCAGGTGAAATTGCAACTTCTCCTGAAATGAACCCTAAAGTAGATTACAAATATTAAAACTATGAAACCTCGTATCTATTGTGATATGGACGGTGTTCTTTGTGATTTCAAAACTGCTGCTCAAAAGGTGACTGGTATGTCCATAACAAAATGGTCTTATGCTAGTAAAACTGAAAAGTGGCAACCAATCAAAGACACTCCAAAATTTTGGCACACTTTACCTTGGCAAAGTGGCGGTAGATCGCTATGGTCTTTCATATCAAAGTATCAACCACACATATTATCAGCATATGTAGAAGAAAGTTTTGATCCTAATTGTATACCAGGTAAATCAAGTTGGGCAAGAACTAAATTAGGTCTTTCAGCTGGTAGAATCAATCTAGTTAAGAGAACACAGAAACAATTATACGCAAAAGTAGCAGGTCAACCTGCAATATTAATAGACGATTACGCAAAAAACACTACACAATTCACACAAAGAGGTGGTATTGGTATACTTCACACATCTACACCAAATACTCTCAAACAACTCAAAAAACTAGGCTTCTAGTATCTTTTCTTATAAATATACACATATATAACAACATTGAGTACCTTAACAATTTAACAAGGGAGAGAATAATATGTCAAGTTGGACTAAAGCAGATTCAGCAGCAGGAGCACCTTTATGGGCAGCGACTATGTTGAATGTAGCACCTTCAAGTGCTAATAGAACTTCGTTATATCAAAACACTAGTGCTAATACTTTTATAAGTGGCGCAACTAATGGTTTGTTTAACTACACAACATCTGAAACGCAATCAGGAGAGATTGCTCATACAGGTTGGGTTCTAAAAACTACTGGTTCAGGTGGACGAGCAGGTAGAGTTTCTTATCAAACTCTAGTATGTTTAACATCTAACTCGTAATAATTAATTTATGGGGGCGCTTCGGCGCCCTTATATATACTATATGAACAAAGTGATCTAGGTGTATGCCTAGAGTAGCATTCCCCATAAGGGGTTAATAGGAGAATAAAAATGGCAGACAAGAAAATAACGGCGTTGACCGATCTAGGTGACGCATTAGCAAGTGTGGATTTGTTCCACATTATAGACAATCCTTCGGGAACACCAATCAATAAAAAAGTAACAGCGGAAGATGTATTCAATAATATACCTTCTTGGATTGGACTTAAAGATACAGCACAAACTATAACAGGTGATGGTTCATCAACCTTAGCAGTAACAGTAACAGAGTCAACAACTCTTGTTAATGCTACAGCAGCAAATTGTCCTTGTACTTTAGAAGATGGTGCTGACGGACAAGTAAAAATTATCATTAACAAATCTACTGGCGCAACAAATACGGTTGATATTACACCTGCAAACTTTAATGCTGGTTCTGGTGTCAAAGTAAGTATAGACGCACCAGGTAGAAGTGTTATGTTAATGTTTAAAGATAGTAAGTGGAATGTATTGGGCGGAAACGGCCAAGTAGTAAGTTAATAATAGGAGTTTAAATTATGAATATTGATGAAAAAGTATTACAAGAAGAATTAGCAGTATTAAAAGCTGATTTTGATAAAACAAAAAAAAGTATAGAAACTATGGAGAAAGAATTGGGTGGTCAAAAATCTAATTTAAACGCTATCTATGGTGCTTTACAACAAACTGAAAAACTTTTAAGGTTAAGTAAGGGAGATAAAAATGATAAAAAAGTTTAAAGCATTTGTCAACGAAGAATCTGTAAAAGATTTTGAAGAAGATGTATTAGGCGAAACTCAATCTAAAAAACAGATTGATTTAGTAGATAAGAATAAAGAAGAAGTTAAAAAAGAAGTAGAGGAAAATAAATGAAAACTTTAAAACAACACATAAACGAATCAGGTTCAGATAAAACTGCTTCTGCTGTTGGATCACAAACTACAAATTCAGTAGAAGATTCATCAATAGGTGTACATAATATTGCTGACGCTGATGTTTTAAAAAGAGTTAACGCATTTGTTGGTTCTATTGCCGAGAGGGAATATATGAAACCTCAATTTGCAGTTGACGAATTAAGAGAAAAGTTACAAAGAATTGGTCTTACGGTATCACCTTGTGATATGGCAGGAGATTCTGGTAAAGTAACTGCTGAAGTGAAACAATTTGGTGGAAGATTTGGTAAAGATACCGATGGTTCTGATATAAATGATGATGGTATATCTCATAGAAAAGAGGGTGGATTAAAGATGGAAGTATCTTATGAAACTCTTAAAAACGGAACATCAAAGGTCTACGCTAAGTTAGTGTAGATTATGTTCAAAGAGATAACCAAAGATACTTGGTTGCTGTATGCACAGCAAAACTATGACAATCCTACTTTTACAAAAGAGCAGGAGTTTTTAGACGACTTAAAAAGATTCAAGTATCTTAAAAGGTTATTTCGTAGATACACTTTAACAGGTGAAATAAAAGTAAGACTAATTGTTAATCACATTGTAGTTTTACAAAATGTTTTTGGTGTAGAGGCCGCTTGTGTATTATTATTATACAAGATAGACGAACAATATTGGCCAATACTAAAAACGGTTTTAGAACATTTAGATTATTTGTATCCACACGAACTAAACAATGTTCAAGTAGATGAAAATATAAAAGAACTATTGAAAGAAATGTAATGGCAAATAGACCAGTAGATTTATTGATCGCATATAGAGTTATTAAAATGCTAGTAACACCTTTTGACAAACAACCTGCTTTTAAGTATGGTATAATTGATAAAAACGGTAAAGTGTTAAAGAAATTTAATACTATAAAAGGAACATTAGAAAAGCGTTCTTATACGGTTTTACATAGGTTTGTTTTCAACTTAAAAAGATTACTTGCGAAAGTAGGAATTAAAGGTAAGTTAGGATCATTTGCAGTTGCAGCCGCTTTACTATTAAGAGAAAATAAAAGATATGCAATACATAAAGAAACAATAGAGTCTGCTGTTATTACATATTTAAAAGACAACAATCTCTATGAAGATATATTAAATGAAAGCAGAGAGATACCAGAAGTTTATACAGACGATAAGTTTGTTATGAATTGTTTTGGTGTTGATGTATTTGAAAACAATGGAGAATTAAAATCGGAGTTTGACTATGCCAAAACATTATAAAGAAATGATGGATGAAATCATCAACAAGATTGATGAAGACGCACCAGCCAATTCAGTTGCAGGTGGTGGAGTTGATATGGCTCCCAATGCCAAAAGTGTTAAAGATAAATCTAAAAGAGATCCTTTAATGTTTGCTAAACCTCTTAAAAGAAAAATCAAAGAGAGTGATGACAATAACAATGTAGTATTAAGAGGTGTTATTAATAAGATAGAAAACATTGAACACGCAATAGATGAAAAACATTTTGGTAAAACAGAATTTGAAGCAATAGAAAATAAAGAATACAAAACATTTAAGGACAAATACAATGGTTAAAACTTTAAAAGAATATCTATCATCTACTATAACGGTAGGTGGTTTAGGTTTAATAAAACCTATGGCTTCGTTAAGTAGAAAAGGCACGGACATTGGACCTAAAGGTAGTAGAGGTCGTAGAGTTGGTTTATCTGCTTCAAACGAACCAGTTGCTGAAAGAAAACAAAAACCTTATGTATCATCAGTAAACGGAGTATATAGTGTACTAGATGGTGATGGAAAAGAAGTATTTAAGACTAGAGATAAGACACTAGCACACGGTTGGTTTAAAAAGAACTACGATAAAATCAAAGAAACAAAGAAAAAATAAGGAATTTATGGAACTAATAATAAGTTTAGCAATGAAATTTTGGATGTGGACTATATTAATTATAGTAGTTATCCTTGGTGCAATTATCAATTTATTTGATAAAAAGAAACCAAGATGCTATACATTCAAATCAAATAAAATGCCAGTATTAATACCATTACCTATTAAAACAAAAGGTAAAGGTTTCTGGAAAGGAATACTTTTGTGGTTACTTGGAGTTAGAAATTGGGAACTAGCAGAAGATTATTCTTATGAATTAAACGACAAAAAATTTGTTATACCAGCAGGTTTTAAATTTGATGGTGCAAGTATACCAAAATTCTTGCATCCATTTTTCTCACCAGTTGGTGTGTTATTAATGGGAGGTCTTGTACACGATTATGCTTACAAGTATCAAACCCTATTAATGGAGAATAAGAAAGATACCCTAGGTGTTATATCTCAAAAAAGAGCAGACGAAATCTTTAGAGATATTAATATCAATGTAAATGGTTTCTATCTTATGAACTATCTCGCATATTGGTCATTAAGAATAGGTGGCTTCTTTGCGTGGAATGGGCATAGAAAAAGAAATGCCAAAATAAAAGGAGTAAATTAATATGTTAAACTTTGTAAAAGCAAGAGCAAAAGAAGTATCATCGCTACACGGTGGTGCTCTAATTGCAATCGGACTTATAATTTTATTTGCAAGTCCTATTGCTAAAATGGCTGCGTGGGCTTCAATCGCTTGGGGTCTGTGGGCAATTTGGAAGAAAGACTAACATATGTTAGGGCTTAGATTATTTTTTATAGGTATAGTTGCTACCGCCATAGCTGGCGGTGGCTTCTATGTGATGAAGTTGCAAAAAGATAATGCTATATTAAAGGCAAACGCTATCAAAATGGAATCAGCAATCGCTGACCAACAAGAACTTCTAACACAACAAAAAGAGGACTTCAAAGATATACTAGACGCTAACAATAAGATGAATGAGTTAGTAGGTGTTCTTAAAAAAGACCTTGAAAATTTAGATAAAAGATTTAATAAAAAGAATAGAGATGTAGGCAAACTTGCAATTGCTAAAACAGAATCTATTGAACGAATAACAAACGGTGCTAGTGCTTTAGCAACAAGATGTATAGAGATTGCAAGCGGCGCCGAACTAACTGAAAAGGAAAAGAATGCTACGAAGAAGTCTGAAATTAATAGTGAATGTCCTTCTATCGCTAATCCTAGTTACATCCCTTACTAGTTGTTCGGGTGTAAAAGAATTACAGATATTTAAGAAGTCAGTTGAGAGAGAAAAACTCAATTTAGACAAGCCGACAGCACTACAATTAGAGAATTTAAGATGGATCATTATCACTAGTAAGAATGCTGAGGAAGTGTTCAGAAAACTAGAGGAACAAGGCATTGATCCTGTATTATGGGGTCTTACAGACAAGGATTTTGAACTTCTTGCTAAGAATTTCGCACAGATTCGTAATCAACTTAAAATCACCAATGATTTGTTAGATAAATATAAAGAGTATTATGAACCTGAAAAGAAGATAGAGAATAAAAATGAGTAAGAATAGAATAGATATATCAAGTGAATCGGCAGTAAGTATGCCAATGAAAAACCTAATTGCTATAATAGGAGCAGTTGCTATAGGTGTATGGGCATATTTTGGTGTGATTGAGCGATTAAATAAATTGGAAACTAATACAACATTATTAGAAAAAGATTTAACACAATCAGAAGAAGCTCTAGGTGCTGATATAGAAAAGAATAACGAATTTAGGATCAAATGGCCAAGAGGAGATTTAGGTTCTCCACCTGCTGATTCAGAGCAGTTTATGTTGATAGAATTTCTATCAGGACAAGTGGAAGCAATTCAAAAAGATTTGCAAAATATGATGAACAATGCCGTTAACATTGAAAGATTACAGAAAGATATGGACAAGGCATTAGCAGATATTGAGGAATTAAAAGACAAAATTAGAGAGGCCAAAAACGGCCATTCAACAGGAGAATAAGATATGGACGCCGCTACATTAGTAACTATTATAACTATGTTTATTGTTACTGATACATCATCCGAGTTTGTTAAGTATGATGGATTAGGTGCTTGCCTTAAAGAAAAAAGAGCAATTGAAAAATTAAAAGACGGCCGTAGAGTAATCTGTGGACCATCTATGGCAGAGGTTGACGCTGATGGTAATATCATTAGTATCAAAAACAAAATGCCAGATCAATCAGGCAGTCTAAAATTAGGTGGTACTGCTAAATCACTATCAGAAAAGAAAAAAGAAAAGAAAATTAAAGTATTAACACAATAGGATATATATGAAATTGAATTTAAAAAAGAATATACAGAATGTTATTGGTGTTGTGATGTTAGTTGCTGTATTATTAGCAGTAGCATTTACTAGCAATACTAAAAAAGGTGATAAGATTGAAGTAGTTAAAGAAATAGGATTACTTCAACAAGTTAAAGAACGAGGTTATGTTATCTGTGGAGTTAATGCTAACTTACCAGGATTTTCTGCTCAAGACGAGAGTGGAACTTGGAGTGGTTTAGATGTTGATTTCTGTAAGGCAGTATCAGCTGCT
>Ga0066850_10001420_pt1 | contig 12613 bp, 14 predicted proteins | sample ETNtaG_4_FD_67282 | JGI IMG/M metagenome (GOLD analysis project Ga0066850, IMG submission 67282) | Marine microbial and viral communities from oxygen minimum zone, Eastern Pacific Ocean - ETNP201406SV67 | ecosystem: Environmental > Aquatic > Marine > Oceanic | place: Pacific Ocean: Eastern... | reverse complement strand
TTCCCGTAATCATTCTTAATTCTAGAATCTGTTGAGCCTCTGCCTGAACGAGTATATTTTGGTATTGATGAGTAAATTGGAATTTTGAAACCAAATATAGTAAGGTCTATACGAGTATATTGGAACATTACGTCTTTAGGTTTTCCATCTATTTTGATAGTTTTCTTCTTTCCAATCAAGTCATCCAGTGATCTTTTCATCGTTCTGTTCTGTGTAATTGGTTTATAAACCTTATCTTCTGTCAAGTTCTTTTGCATACTCTCTTAGCCTTTCCGAACTCTGATTTATCACAAAAGGGATAACAAAATTTGAAACAATATTATCAATCTTTCCAAACTCAGTTATTCGATATCCTGCATGAATTTTTTCAATCAATTTCATATCTCTGAGTCGTTTAATTTGTCTAGACACATTCGGAGCTGAAGCACCGTTCTTTCCTTCAAGTTCGTTGACAATAAAGTCCACTTCCAAAGGTTTGTTGAGTTTTCGGGCTTTGACAAATAATTCAAATATGTCCACAATTATATCTCGACTCTCGCCTGGTTGAAGTAATCCAATCGACAAAAGAAACTTCCTAGAAAGTTCTCTATCCTCCAATCCAAAAGGTTGTTCATATTTACGCAAAGTTATCTCCTGCAACGGAATATCTCGAAGACTCTTCTTGACCATACTATTTCTATCTGATAGAAGTATTTATTAATTTCTTTGATAAGACAAACTCATGAAATACTTAGTTACTGGAGGCAAAGGTTTTATTGGGAATAATATTGTAGAACGATTAAATTGTGAGTCTTATGATAAAAAATCAGGTCAAGATATTTTAGATAAAGAATCATTAGTTGAGGCATTAAATAATATAGATATCATCTTTCATGCTGCTGCTAAAATTAGCGTACCTGAAAGTCAAGAAAAACCAAAAAAATATTACCGAGTGAACGTTGAAGGGACAACTAATATTGTAAATCTATCTAATTCAAAAATAATATTCTCAAGTAGTGCTGCAGTATATGGTGAATATGACCGAAAAGTATCGGAAAATGATAAATTAAATCCAGAATCTAATTATGCTCAGAACAAAATTGATGGTGAGAAATTAGTCTCAAAAAATAAGGGGATTTCGCTAAGATATTTCAATGTTTATGGTCCGGGGCAAAGCAAAGAATATGCCGGAGTTATATCAATTTTTATCGAAAAAGCGCTAGCAGGAGAACCATTAATCATATATGGTAATGGCGATCAATCGCGCGATTTTGTATATATAGATGATATTGTGGATGCAAATATTGCTGCAATGAACTATTCTGGACCAGAGAAAATATTCAATATTGGATCAGGAAATAATATAAAACTAATCGATTTAGCCAAATTAATCATTAAATTATGTGACTCTGATTCTGAAATTATATTAAGAAAACCACGTTACGGAGACTTATTTTACTCTTGTGCGGACGTATCAAAAGCCAAAAATGAACTGAATTGGACTGCGAAAACTGAGTTAGAAATTGGTTTGAAAAAAACTATTGAATTTTACAAATAATTTTTTACCTATTTATTGTTAATATTGAAAATAAATAAGTTTCTTAATTAATTTCTTTCAATATTGAAATTAAATATACTAATTTTTGAATTTTTTACTTATTTTTTAGATCTTAAAGACCTCAAATTCTTATTAAAAGTTTTAATAAATTATTAAAATTTATATATATTATTTACAATATTGAAAACAATTAAAGGAAATTTGAGAAATTTTTCAAAATACCAAAATTTGCAAAAATATCCTACTTATTTTCCAAAAACTCACTTTCTAAATTCTGAGTGCGTTTAATGTATATTATGCGAACTAGTGTTCATCAAGAGATAATCCTTATTAATCTCCGACCCCCTAATACTACATGTCTAAACAAGAATTATACAACTACTTGTCGGAGTGGATAAAGCAACTAGAATTATTTAGATTAAAGAGAGTTAGTAAATACAATAAGCATTTTGCAAGAACTCATATGAACAAAGTACATACTCTAGAAAAGAAAGCATTTTCGAGTAGAAGAGCAATTCCGGGATCAGAACACGACAGATATATCCAACTCAATAAGTTATTGATTGAATCAGAACATATACTTGATAAGAAAACTGAGAAATATGGTAAAGAAGCTTTGAGAGTTGCTAAGAATTTTTTCGCACAAATTTCTCCACCATAAACGCTTTACTAAGCCCCCATTTTCATCTTTAGGTGGGGGTAAATAGGTAAAATATATGGTAGAAAAAGGGCTAATTTATTAACATTAAACGCAATTAATAATATGTTGCATCGATTGGAATCTGAATTAAAGATCCGTGGTTTTTCCGCAGATACTATTAAATCCTATATGTTCCACAATCAAAAATTTGCTGAAACATTAACTAAGCATCCCAAAGAAGTTACTGAGAGAGAAATAAAAGAGTATTTGGGTGGTATCATTTCCCAAAATAACTATGCTCTATCAACTATCGCGCTGACAAGAGCAGCACTAGTATTCTATCATAAAGAAGTCCTAGGGAAAAACATCAAAATTAAGTCACCAAAGATACCAAAAACGCTACCTGTGGTGTTGACTAAAAACGAAATAAAACGTATGATTATCTCTGCAAAGGATCCAAAGCATAAACTGATGATTAAACTACTCTATTCCTCAGGATTAAGACTTTCTGAACTTCAAAAACTTAAAGTAAATGACTTGGAAATCGCTCAGCGAATAGGATGGGTGCGTAAAGGTAAAGGTCAGAAGGATCGTATGATAATCTTATCAGAAGATCTATGTAGAGACCTTCATAGCTACATAGCTGATGAGAACAAGTACTTGTTTCCTGGAAGAGCTGAAGATAAACCTATATCAGTAAGACAAATACAAAACATAGTAGCGAGAGTAGCTAATGCAGCACAAATAAACAAGAACGTGCATGTGCATACATTAAGACATTCTTTTGCAACACATCTGCTAGAAAACGGCACAGACATCAGAAAAATTCAAGCACTTTTAGGGCATTCCAATCTAAACACAACTCAAATCTATACACATTTATCAAATAAAGATCTTAAGCAGGTTCGTTCACCTTTGGATGAACTATAAACACGTGTTTAACAACTACTTTATTCTAAAGAACACACTTTTCTCATCTAAACGTTTAGCCAAGAAACCCCAATTATGTAATTTGTTTAATTTCAAACTAGAATTAGATCGAGAGATATTAAACTTCTGTGCAACAGTCTTTGCATCTACTTCATTCTGGGATTCAATAAGCTGAACTATCTGTTCTTCTTGGTTTGATAAATTAGCACGAGGAATAACAACCGAAGGAAGTTTATCGTCCTTGCGTCTAACGGCAGGTCTCTTACGTTCTAAAACACTCACTCTTTCATCCAAACCATCTAACTTATTGTTTATCTCATTCAAAGCATCATTAGTAGAATGTAATAGTTGTTCATTAATGATCTTTGATTGAGTAAGAGGATGTTCACTTAGTTCTCCATAAATATCTTCCCAACTTCTGAGGACTTTGTGTTTATCAACTTCTTCTTTTTCTACTGTTTTAGTTCTTCGCTTTCTTCTCAGAAGCTTTCTAAGTGTTTTTTTGATAACCATTTCTGTTTAAACACGTTTAGACCTGTTCAACACCTGCCGAGAAGTGTTTAACATGTGTTTAACAATAGTTTAACTCTCTTGAACAATAAAAGCCTTGCTACAATTGTAAAAAATATAAAATTATTCTGGATCTCGAATTTCTTCTCGAATTTTCTTAACTTTCAAAATTCTATTCTTAATCTCAGTAATAGAACGCTTCAGATTACGCTGTCCCTCATGAATAGGTCCTTCTTTTGCAATTAATTTAGTGAGTCTGTCTCTGGCCCTATCTTCTCTAGCTTTTAATTTCAAAAGCTCTCTTCTAGAAGTATCTAACCGCGCTCTTAACTTCTTCTTACCGGAAGTGAGTCTTCTAAGCTCTTTTCCAATGTCAGACATTGCAGCCATCAAATAGTTTTGGTTCTTAGCTGACTTCCTATGAGTAGCTCTTTTCCTTGCCTTAGAAACACGTTTAGCTTTGGCCATATAATAGATAGTAGAGTGTATAGTTCTTTATAACATTTGCTACTTCTTTGGCCGCTTTTTGAGGCCTAAACGCAGTGCCTTGAGCCTATTCCTTAATTTTTTGATCACAGAATCATAGTTCTTTTTTGAAATTGCCCCGGCCAAATAGGCAGATCTGATGGAAGAAAGTTTCTTCTCTACTATTTCTGATTCTGCACTCGTAGCGCGATGTTTCTGAATGGAAAGTGAGTGTTTAGTATGTATTTTTCTCAATTTGCCTAGATGTTTATGGCTATTATGTATTAAGAATACAAACAATCCAATAATTGCTATAAACAGAGCATATATCCATGAATTAGCTGCTTCTTCCTCGTCTAAAGAAAAAAGTGAGGAATCGTAATCCGAACGTCCACCGTAATCGGCTTCAACAAATAACATATAATCTCCTTTTGAGAGGTATTCAGGTAAATAAAGTGATACTTCTTCGTCAAATAATGCATCTACTTCAATAGTTTTTGTGGACTCAAGCACTTTTTGATTATCTTTTGAGAATAATGTAAAACTTAATGTTGTTTGTTTTGTAAACCCTGACTTATCTTCAGTTATTTTAACTTTAACTTCAGCATCTTTTCCTGCAAAATATACATCTGAAGCCATACTTATTTCAAAAATGTCAAATGCACCTCCGTCGCCCAAAACATGAGTAACTGGTAAGAAAAGTGAGACGTCAGATACTTTAAATTCAATAACTCCGAAGGAATTTTTAGAATTATCTACTTTAACTTGTAAAGTATGAGTTCCTTCCACTTCAAGTTGTGTATTTCCACTTAAGAAATCTGGATACGCTACACTTAATACTAGAGGTTTAAGGTCTGTATTAGTAATCTCAACTTCAAAGTAATTTTCATTTTCCAAATTAACTTCAACATCCGAAAGTGAGAAACTTTTTGAATATCCGGATAATAATTCAGGATCAACTACACTAGTTTCATCAAAGGAAGCATGATGAGCTGAAACAAGCGGAAGTAACAATAATAAAAGATATAGTTTACGCATAAAGAACGTAGCTGTCCGACTTATAAAAATCTATCTTGATTTAGGCTTATGTTTCTTCGCCTTCCTGTGTACATATATTAAGAATATTCCTGATATTATTAATATAACAATTGAAATTTGAACAACAAAATCATCCAAAAGTGAGAATCTGGAACGTACATCAAACGTCTTAGACGCCACACCTGATACTTCTCCCTGATCAACTAAAACAGATAACACATATCTTCCGGGCTCCATATCTGTTGCCAAAGTAATCTCTTTAGTAAAGGGTTCACTGGTGAATTGCGTTTCGACAAGTTCTGAATAAGTTACTTGATTATCTGAATTTAGGATGGAGTACTCAACATCTAACTTTGAAAAGCCGCTCTCAAAGAAGGAGGAGAGGTCTACTTTAGGTAATAAATTTTGTCCCGGATAAACTGATCGCATATCTAATTGTCCTGCAAATGGTGCAAACGAAGATTTATTTCCTTGTAAGGTGAGTCCAATTTCCAAATCCGAGTCCTTAGATCTAATTTCAACAACAACATTCAGTTCTTTAGTTTCCACATCAATGCTACCTGAATAGACTCCAATGCGTATACTTTCTGGAACTTTAAAATCAATTTTAACTTCTTTGTTGCTTTTCGCACCAACATAAACATCAGTAGGGATAACTGCCAAACTTGAAATACCGCTTAACGAAAGTCTAAAATTTCTAGGTATACTTTTGAAATTTGATATTGTAAAAGTTTTAACTGCAGTTTGACCTTTGAGTAATTTAATATTTATAATTTCAGGTTCTACATCAAATGTTGGTGCTAAGTAAAAGGCAGCACCTCCTCCTGAACTTGATTTACAAGAAGAATCATCACTATCACAATAATATCCACTAGCACATTCATCATTTGATGAACAAGACCCATAACATGCATAATTACTAGTGTCACAAGCATAACTTCCTGAACAATCACTATCATAATTACATTCTATTTCCTCACAAGTATTTGAAGAACTACAATAATATCCGCTATCACAATCGCTATTTTCTGAACATTCAACTGCTCCACCGGTGGCGCCTCCCGTTCCACCTCCTCCAGTGGCGCCTCCGGAATCATCGTCATCGTCATCGTCATCAGAAACTGCGTTTACAGTTATTGTAAAGGTGCTGTTTGTAGAATTTAGCGAATCAGAACAAGATATAATACATGAATCATTTCCTGAAAAACCACTGGCGGGAGTTATATTTAATTGCACACCTGAAACTGAACAATCGACGGTAGATGTATTTTCACTTGCTACTGAAAATGTTGGAGTGGTTCCATCTACATCCGTACATTGTCCATTTCCCAAAAGAGTCATGTTTGCATCCACAGTAGAAACACCTGAATCTTGATTTACTGTAACATTGGAAATAGATTGATTCCAAACCGGAGCATTACCTCCATCTACTGTAACTGAAAAAGTTCCAGAAACAAAAGGATCAAGTATTGAAAGAGCATCAAGCATACTGAAGGCAAGAGCTCCAGGAAGAACTAATAAAACCAAAATCCAAAGCAATTTGCGCATACAAATCAAAGTTCTCAATGATTAATAAGTTTAGTTACGCTTGCGTCTAATAAACAACAACGCAAGAACTGCCACAATAAATACGCCTAACCCTATTGATACGAAAGTGAAACTCATTTTTGGTATATCTTCATTAAGTGGTGCAGAAGTAGCGTCAATAACTAATCTTTGACCAATTCTAGTTAAAAAGATAATACCTTCTTCTTCAATTAACTCATTTGGATCAGATTCAGATACGTAAACATAAGCATCATAGACTTTTTGTTCATCAACAAAGTAATTTGTATTAAAAGTATAATTTTGACAATCATAGTTTTTTGAAGGTATGAATGAATCTTCAAAATCAATCTCACTAATTAGGTCTTTGTTATCAAGTGTTAAATTAAATGATTTATCTTCTCCTCCAACAATACACACTCTTCCAAGATATTCACCTCCTGGAATAAATTCATATTCCACCGTACTTGGAGATACTGTAAATGCAAATGCCGTAGGTAGTATCAATAACAAAAGAAAATATCTTGATATCATTATGATGCTGAACAAGTAACAGTTATGGTTGCACTCTTTGTACCTGCTGGCTCATCAGAAGGAACAGTAACATTAAAATCAACTTGAATCGTGTCAGTACCTGGTTCAAATTGGAACGAGGTTACTGGAGTTATTGTTGTTGTATTAACTGGTGCCCACGTAGCAAACGAACTGCCTATTGTTCCTGAACTTGCTTCCTTATTACTAAAATTCCAAAATAATTTCGGATTGGTTCCTGAAAATAGAGTAGTATTAGTTTTACTTGAGTTGAACGAAACATCAAGATCTACATTTCCAGTATTATTCAAAATGAGCGGCGTTCCTCCAACAGTAGTATTTTCTGTACCTCCAGTCGCACTAAGTGTTGAACTTTGATCTATAGTACAACCTGCAGTACCTGTAACTACAACTTGAAATGTACCGTCTGCCATACCTATAATATTAAAACCATAAGAACTGAAAATGAAAATAGCTGCAACTACTATTGCAATTGCACCGATTACTGCGTACTCGTGGTTATCAACCTGCCGAGTCTGTTTCCGTTTCTGTGATTTCTTCGCCATTATCTATATTTTCAGTAACTTCAATCAAAAAGGATCCTGTGGCTGAAGTCTGTGTGATTGGAATTTCTGATGTGGAATCATCTACAATCCAAAATACACCTAATCCTGCTGCGACAACTAAAAGAACTAGTCCAGCTGCCACTATCTTCCTATCTGAGAAGTCTAGATTCATATAAAGTAAAAACTTACTTTCTATTTAAACATTTCTTAAAACAAAGCACTATGCGCAAGCATCTCCTGCTCTAATTGCTTTGAACGTTGCTGAGTTATTATACGTGGCTGCTGGAGTATCTGTCGGTACAGTCAGCCAGAATCTGAAGAAGGTTGCATTTCCTGCTCCTAAATTATGAGTTGCATTTCTGAAGATCGAGATATTCATCTCTGTTCTATTTCCAAAGGCAGGTAAGCTAGTGGAATTTGTGATGGAAGCATTGAAAGTCATATTTCCAATTCCAATTAAGTTACTTGAGTTTGTGTGATTCTTCAAATCAGTATTTGCCTTTACACAAATCGATACGTCAGTATTCGAATCGGTAGATAGATTCAAAGCATATCCCGTTCCTGAGTTTTCATGGTTCGAACTGGCATTGTTGTTCTCAGTGTTGTGTGCCAAACTGCTGAAATCAATTCCTCCGCTGAAGTCTGCAGACTCTGCCAATGCATAGTAGTAAACAATCTCTGCTGTTGCAGTAGTAGTTGTTGACTGAGATGTAGCAAATCCAGTTATTCCTCCATCTAACATTACTATTGGAACAGTAACTGCTATCAACATCATAGCAGACAATATAATTGCCTTAGCTATGGCTGATTTGTTTGCTTCTGCTCGACCAATGCTATGATTTATTGCGTGCTCACGATGCTTTAACTCTTCAATTCGTCTATGATGTCTTCGCTCATGCTCTTCAAGAGTTCTATTTCCAAGCAAAGTTTCAAACTGATCTGAATAGTCATGATGAGTTATTTCGGATTGTTTGTATTGTGTATTCAACGTATGAATTCTTTCAGCAAGACGTTCTCGTCTAGAATGAAGTTTAGATCTAAGTTTAGCAACATGATTCAGTTCCTGCTTTAATCTATGTATCTTACTCACTAGCTTCCACCTCCTCAATCAATAACTTGCAGTTCCAACTATCCAAGAAGGCCTTAATTTCAGCTATACGTCTGATAGGTACAAACAAGATTGTCTTTGCCATCATTTCGCCAGGTCTCAAAAATCCTTCAGAACTGCCTCGTCCATGCACTGCATAAACAAATTTTACACGCTCAGTCGCATTCAAATGGGTGGTAGAATAACGAACAATTGCATGCGTAGGTTTGTCAGAAGGTTTAACCTTCCTGACAGAAAACTTACAGTCCCAAGTTTTTAGGAACTGCTCAATCTCTCCCGATTGATTATGAAGAACGCTTAGAACGCTCTTAGCCAAAAAGATAGATTGGGTGGTATCTAGAATTCCAGGCTTGCCGTTCCGGCCCTTCAGAGCGTAGAAAAATTTTACACGCTCAGTTGGAGTCAGGTGACTAGTAGAATATACGTAAATCTGTCTATCTTTGATTGATTTATTCAATCTACCACCCAACTGTTAACAATATTAACATGCTGGTTTATATATCTTATCTTTGTTAACACTGTTAACATATATGAAAAAAGGTTACATATCAGTACGAAGTCGTTCCAAATACTCTCGCAAAGAATGATATTGTCTCAAAATTTCAGGGTTGCTTTCTCCCGATTTGATCCTAACATGAAGTACCATTAATTCATTATACTTTTGCATGTAAATTTCTCTCATAGTATGTTCCTCAATAGATTGATCTTCAGGACCTCGTCGAAGCTTGACTCTAGAAATTCCATAACTCAAAACTGCCAATAACCCTATAAGAAGCGCTCCAATTCCAAAACCGCTTCCAATAGTTCCAGCAACAGCTGCTCCCGTAATGCCTTCGCTACAGACTACTTCTAAAGTCAAAGGAGCGGATACTAATGTTGAAGTTGTAGAACCGCTTCCTCCAATTAATGTATCTTTCTGCTCTCGAGCAACGACTGTTCCTTCAAATACTCTCGGTTCATCACAACCATCTAGCGTTCCTTTTGGAACATCAAAACAAACCTTAATTTTAATGGCGTCACCACTGTTTGTTCCCGCAGGAATTCTTTTGCTATTTACTTTTTTGATAAACTGTTCAAGTTCATCATCTGCTGTCAACTCAGCAACAACATTTTCATCCCAAGGATTGTAAACTCCATAACTCAAACAGGTTTCTTTGCCTTCGTCAATTTGAGTATATTCAATTCCATATTTAATTCCCACACCTTTTAGTCCAAGAACTGGACTAATTAAAACAGTAAAAATAATCATCAATGCCAAAAACTTCTTCATATTATTCATTATCATCTCCCGCTTTTAGACTTTCTCTTTTCCTCCGAAATTAAATATTCAAATCCGTGACTACGATTTGCAAAAAGATACTTACTGATTTGAGAATCTACTTTCTTAAGCAATCTTCTTTCAATGCTTACTGTAATTCTCTCTTTCATTTTATGCTGCCGCTGCCGCGATTGTAACTGTGTTAGTATAGTTTCCGGCTGCTTGTTGAGTAGGTACTGTCAAGAAGAACTTCAACCAAGTTACTGATTTGTTTACAAGTTCATTTCCAATAGCCACGGCTGACGTAGTAATTGATTGGTTAATTCCTGGAACAGTACTATCTGAATTATTATAGCTATAATTGAAATATGTCAAAGCAATAGTATTTCCTCCACTTGTCAATGCAGCATCTGCCTTAATCGTTAAGTTGACAGTGGTTTGATTTGCACTGATATTAATGTAGTATCCTGTTGGTCCCGTTCCATTATTATTATGCCCGAGCCATTCCACTCCGGTTGTATTTGAAACAGTCCAACCTAAATTACTCGATAAGTTTGTAGATAAGGAAATAGATACAGATTTCTCAAGACCACCTCCACCAAATAATGAGAAAGTTTTCAATGTTGCTGAGATAATATTAGTTGCCATATTAACTGTTACTCCTATAACTTCGCTCCAAGCACTTCCTGTATATCTGAAAATCTTGATAGTACTTTCAGAAACATCATTAACATCTTCGTCACGATAAGAAATATTTATATCAACTGAAGACGTTCCGGCAGATGCAGTAATATTCGCATAAGATGAAACATTTTTGAAATTTCCTGAGTCTACAATGAAACTAGAAATTGGATGTATTACAACATTAGATCCATTAACATGAGTTATATTAGTTCCGTTAATAGATGCATTAATTATATTTCCGTTATGAAGTGAAATATTCCAGTAAGATTGTGTTGAGCATAATTGTACAGATCTATTCAAAAATAATTTAGCTCCTCCACTAACATTGTAAACTCCAATCGGACAAAATAATTGATTAACTGTGGCATTCCCAAATTGTCTAGCATTATTTCCACTACTAACATTTAATCTATCGAAGGAATTATCTCCTGGATTGAAAACAGCAGTTCCGCCCAATACCAATTTAGATGTTGCAGCAGAATATGTTCCGCCAGTTAAATTTGTATTTCCGTTTATTGTTATAATTGATGAGCCGGCGTTAATCGTTCCATCTAAATCTAAGTTCGGAGCAGTAACATCATAATTACTTGTAGTTAAAGTTCCAGGAACCAAAAATACATTATCAACAATTAACGCAGTACCGAGTGTTGTGGTTCCAGTTTCAATAGTCAAGTTGTAGAAATTTGCTCCAGTTATTGAAAGCGTTCCAGTTCCATTTGAAATAAAATGAGAACTTGCCATAGTAAGTGTTCCATCTAAGTTGGTAGTTCCTTCAACTTCTATAGCTGGCGCAGCATTAAAGGTGAGTGTTGAATCAGAAGAAACAGTCAAATCTTCTATATCTGTTGCATTACCGTACATCCTAAGTTCTCCTCCTGCCTTCGCATTAACATTATAATTTGTAGTAGAATTTCGTTCCATTCTGCTTGAAGCATCAACGTACATTAATCCTGCATCTGGACCAATATCTTGTATCGCAATATCGGATTCTGTCGATGGAAGATTATCTATATTCATTTGAAGAACAGAGTCAAGCAAAAAGTTCAAAGTGCCGCCATCGACAATAACTTTTCCATGAACAATTACTCCTGTATCAATGAAATCCATTAATCCTCCAGGACCAACAATTAAATCTCCGTGCTCTTCCCAAGTGGAGGGATCAATTGTAACATTTCCAGTTACATTGGTTCCTTTTGAGTAAACTGTAGAATTTGTAATATTTAACCAGCCGGCAGTTAGAACGATTATGTCGTCAGTAACATTCAGTGTTGTATCCGTAACATTGACTGTATTATTTACAGTTAAGTTTCCATAGTTGGTCCAATTTGAAGGATCAATATCAAAGCTTCCATGAATAATTGAATTGTTTGTAATCAAAGTTGAGTTAATGAAAACAGCTCTTGAACCTGGATGGAATTTTGCTATACCTTTTGAAATATTGAACGTAGAATCATTTACAATTAATCTATTTTTAATTTCAGCAATTCCTGCTGAAGTGAAATTTGATCCTGAAATGTTGAGTATAGCATTTGAATCATCAGTCATATTTAGAATTAAATATTTGAATTCTCCTTTATCTAGTTTCAAGTTTCCTGCACCCAATCTCAACTCGCTATTTACATCAGAAATAGATTCAGAACTACAAGAAGTATCTGAAGTGATATCGAAAACATTTCCTGACGCAGACATACATGCAGATGTAACAACAGTAATATTAAGTTCAGTAACTGTAGAATTTGTTGCAGAGTCTTCAGACTTAGCACGCGCCCGAATTATATCTCCTTCATCTGAACTCTGGACG
>Ga0066850_10001414_pt1 | contig 12636 bp, 12 predicted proteins | sample ETNtaG_4_FD_67282 | JGI IMG/M metagenome (GOLD analysis project Ga0066850, IMG submission 67282) | Marine microbial and viral communities from oxygen minimum zone, Eastern Pacific Ocean - ETNP201406SV67 | ecosystem: Environmental > Aquatic > Marine > Oceanic | place: Pacific Ocean: Eastern... | reverse complement strand
CAGGAATACCTAATACTTCTGCTAATAAGCTAACCATGTAGATAACTCTAAACAAATCTATTAACCATTAAAAGATTTATTAAGAAAACTAAATGCAGATTGATATGATGTTCAACTAGAGAAGGTAGGAAGTTAGGAACTTAGGAAGTTATGAAGAGGGGGGATTAGTAGAACACTTGTTCGTATATATCAGATGACAGAGAAACAAGAGAAATTTGTAGAGGGTACTAAGCCTAGTCCCCGTAGGAAATCTCGAACTTAATAGGTTCCCCACCTTCGCCACCTATCTCTACAGATGACCTCTTACCCCATTTTTTAGGAAAACTTCTCTCTAACCACCAAGCACTTGCTTGCCATATACCATTATCAGAAGCCCTACGAATATTACGTATATGAGCACCTTCAGCTTCGGCTCTTGCTTTTTTTACTGCCTCCGAAAACTCCGAATAGAGATTAACTATCTCACCTTCTACTGCATCACCCTGGTGAACCAACTCAACATCATCCTCAGTCTTTGGTGGGTTTAATATCTTATTGTCTGCCTTTTTAATGTCCTTATCGCCTCTCTTCATCCATTCATAGTAGGTTGAGGGCGAAATACCAACCATAGTGGCAGCATCTTCCTGATAATAACCCATTTTAAGCCAATTAGTTATATCTTCTATCAATTGTGTAGTTAATTTAGTAGGTCTAGCCATCTTGAAAACCATTATATCAGGTTTAAACCAAGGATATAGCCTTATAAAGCCTAAAGATAGGGGAGTGTATAGATGGTCAGACTAGAAAACAAGAGATTTTTGTACGGGGTGCTTAGCGTTATTGTTGACTTACAATAGCGATTTCTAAGGTACCCCTCCTTAAAAGTCCCTTAAACAAGTATGAGCGTGAGCGAAGCGAACGCTACACAATCTATAAGCTATAGACCGCTGAATATAAGTAGGTGGTCGGAAAGGAGCTCAATGGCTCGGTTAGATTGGGAAACCATGACCGATGAGGAAGTTGAGGAACATATGACATGTTGCAATCAAGACCTCATAAACGGTGGCGATGGTCACGCCAATAGTTGTAACGCTTAGTTACAGTATCTATCCTACTGCTCATCAAGTTTGACTTGGTGGGCAGAGGGATATGTATCAAATGAATGCATGTCGAACCTATGGGCTGACTAAACCATAGGGGAAGAGACTTCCGCATTATTACTGAATATAAGTAAGTAGTGGTGTGTCTTAGAAAGGAGAAGTCAACCGATGGATGTAATTTCCATTATTTTCTTCTCAGCAGTATTTTCTGTTGGGTTGAATCTTATACTAGGAGTCGTGCTCTGGAGCGAAAGCAAGAGAGCCGACGAATGGTGCCTTAAATACTACGAGCTACGTCGAGATTTCGACAAAGCTCGAGGCACCTCATTCTACAATTAGTAGTTTGTAATTAAGTATTAACTAATTGGTTATTGATATATATTGGAAATGTCTTGTCAGCTATAAAGATATATATTAATAACTGCCCAGTGCGGGACTGGTATATAACCCGCATATATTTAACACAGCATTTCAAGTTTGACTTGATGGTGCTGTGATGAATGTATTGTATCAGATGTCTGGCTAAGTGGTCAGACTATAACAACGCCATGATAAGCGTTGGGAAAGGAGTTCACATTGTGTATTCCAAATGATGCTGCTAGCGGAGGTTTCGACTTCTGTGGCAAGTCACGTGGTTGTGAAACCATGGATGACATGTTTACTGCGGCAGCAGAAGGCAACTACTAAGAGGTCAAACTCTATTAGTTGTAAACCCATGACGGTCTTTAGTCAAGTTCGACTCTTGACATGGGTACAGCGTCCATCCACCGTGCACGGTGATGATGGAGCAGGCACTCAGAGGAAACTTCTGAGGAGGATGACAACCTAAAACGCTGCAGCAATGTAGTGACAAATTAGTCAAACCCATGACGGTCTTTAGTCAAGTTCGACTCTTGACATGGGTACAGAGGAGGCTAGCACCCGGTCATGTGCTAGTAGGTTGATAACCTGAGTCCACGCCATCAAGCGAGCTATTAGCTTAGACTCGTCTACTTATGGTCAAATAATCAAAGCCTAAAGAGCTTCTGTACGCTTTAGTCAAGTTCGACTTAAAGAGACAGCAGGCTGACTGTCCTGTCCCAAATAGTCTTGTCTAATCACATAGTCCCTGAGTGGACTGAGGTGCTTGGTCCCCATAATATCCTCGGATAGTTACGACTTACCCGACGATATGTCCTACTTAATTGTAACGATTAAGTGATGGTATTGGTTCTAGTAATAGGTAATGCGTATTGAGAGATACACACCGTATGTTAATGGATAGCCCCGAGATAATATCAGAGGATAACTTACCCATGGACTTCAAGTTCGACTCATACATGTGGAGAAATTAGTAAGGCAAGATTATAAAAACAGTCCGTCATGGAGCAGATTGACGACCTGCAGTGGTTCCTGGTTAGAGCCACTTGGTTAAAAATCAACCAGTGTCTGGAGGCATACTCCTTTGCCGTGCCAGATAGGATTGGTAGTCCTGCCCTCTTTCTTGATTAGTTAAGCTAATAACTAAGGAATAGAGAGAGGGCTAAACACCCGCCGACTCATTACTCGGCTGAAACTAGCTTATTGTATAGCTTGTGCTACTTCAGTAATGGAGTAGCCGAAGGTGTACACAATAGTATACCAGAAAGGAGAACCATGGAAATATCACTATGGATACCAGCAATCATTGCTACGGGTGCATACATGTTCGTAATCAAAGAGTTACTTGATTTCTTTCGTCCAAATTGGATGGTCGAGTTCGGTTTGAAAGACGAACCTGTTGAATACATTTCATTGGAATGTAATCATGACCCAGAGCTAGTGGCAGTCGAAGACTGTTATGGTTGTTGGTAATCAGTTAGTTCCCTGCATTGAATGTGGGATACCATTTCATTTTATGATGGTACCTGCATGCAGAGACTGCTGTTCTCGAAGCTACTAGTAGCTCGGACCCTATCGGTAGGTAGGGTCTAGGGTACTAGGTACCAAAAGGAATAGATACAGCCTACAAATGTATCAGAAGGAGAACTATGAAACTAGTTACACTTATAACACAAGTGCTACATGCAATTCCGTTGTATGTGCATATTGTGCGTGAGAACCTGAGTCTACCCAATTTTCCTGACGTTGTCACCAACGTCCGGCATTGGTGGTCTCGGGATGTCGTGACAGTCGACGACTATCTAAGATATATGCTCTGTGAGGATATCAAAGAAGTGTCGAGTTGGTTAGGTGTTAAAAGAAGATTTGACTTTAGAAAGCATACTAAAGAATATCTTCAAGAAGCTCTGGACTCATACAAACAGGCATATTCGAACATGTCGGTCTATGAGGAAAATAATCCAATTGAGTTTCACGGCTAAATAGTTATGGATAGGGGGAGCCCACACTCCCCCTTCTGTACTCCTGAAATATTCCAAAGGATACGACACTGCCTTCAAGTGTGTCATTAAGGATGGTTACTTATGCAGGTTGCATTTGTAGTCTGCTTGTCAATAACAGTCATCTGGCTGTTGATAGACAAGGTGCTCAACTCTTGGAAAAGACGAGAGCAAGATAAATTCGATTATCAATCCCTAGAAGTAAGAACTCTTCTTCCCCTTGAAGAAGTATTACTTACTGAAGAGGATGTTAGTCGGAGTTAATTCCGGGGTGTATGTTCTCTACCCCAATTTTGAAAGTGAGAACAGTTAGGAGACAACATTGGAAGAGTTATTCCTAGATGTTGAAACCACAGGTACCTGGTTAGATGGGAGTTTATTCTCTCATACAACCAGGTCTGGTGACTATTACTACTGGGATGACCTGACTGAAGTAGCTGTCTGCAACGCAGATGGTGAAAAGGTCTATAGGACATTCGTACGTCCACCAAAGTACAGATACTTTATGTATCTCAGTAAGTGGTACCCTGCTGAAAAACCTCTCGGAGCTAAAAACTCTGATTGGAGACAGGCTATTAATGGTCGTACACCAGCCCAAGTGATTAAAGACTTGAGTCTTTTGTTGCCTGGGACCAGAGTTATCGTGCATAACTTATCTTTTGACCGAAAGGTCCTCGAAGATAGTTATGCAGTGAGTAAAGGTCTGAGCTCTCCTCAAGCAATTGAGGAACTCATTCCTGGAACGGAGTTTGTTTGCTCCAAAGTTCGAGCTACTAGGGTTCTCCCTAGAGCCGAGGCTCACTACCCAAGTTGCGGCGAGTTTTGTAATGGTCACAAGTTGACCCACTTACATCACCAGTTCGGATTTGGAGACTACGATGAGCACGACCCTTTGGCTGATGTGCAAGCATTAGCTAAGGTTTGGGATGTGCTTAGAACTAAATAGGAAACATAAGAAACTATTTAGGGGACCAATCGTAGTAACGATAGCCGTTGGGGGACTTGAGAGTGTCTATGCTCTCTTGTCCCTCAACCAGTGGGAATTAAATGCTACCGAATAATTAATAATGGTGTAGCGGTGCCTCGACCTGAGTACTGTGGAATGTTTAAATTGGTCTTTACATTCTGCAGCACTCGGGTCAAGGTATCGGCGTTCTACAAATATTATTCCTCATGGGTTGAATTTCATTAGTTCAATCCCAACGGGGGAGTGATGTATCATTTTGCATTTTGCGGGTGAAACGATACATAAGAGAAATACGCAAAAGATAAGGAACCGGTGAAAGTTGAGAAAACTAAGGGAATATTTTCTTGGTGTACGATGCGTTATTACTAATAGGCGATATTGGTATAGACAAAACAAAATGCTAAGAAAAGAAACTAAAGCCTATCTAAACGACCTTAGCTAAAGAAAGGAGACTATATGCCTGATGAACTAGACGTAAAGGCTTACGTGCGTGAACCAAACGCATTGGAAGCTAAATACGATATAGCATAGGACTAATAGCTCGGACCCCATGTAACAGTGGGGTCTAAGGTATTAGAAAACTAGTACCACTAAAAAAGGAGACTATATGATATATGTACTTGGTACATTAATCGGAAAAGTCCTTAGAGGTTATTTAATCTTTAAGGCACTAGTAACCGGCTACTACACTAATGACCTTGAGTCATTGGAGACAGCATTAGCTGTTCATGGTAGGTATCTATACATAAACACAGGTGAAATTCAAGACTCACCTATGTTAATGATGTTCACAGCAGATTGTGGTCATCACAACTAAAGAAGGAGGTGTACGTTGGAAACTAATAACGTACTTGAGTACCTCAGGATAACAGGACTTGTAGCAAAACCACTTTGCACAGGTCTATACACTGTCAAAGAAAAGATTGCATACAATAATAGACAGTATGCCTTTTCTTGTGGCAAATGTTCTGAAGTACATTACATAGGTAGTTAATAGCTCGGAGCTCATTTCGATGGGCTCTAGGGTATTAACACAAGGTTAGTACTACTAAAAAAAGGAGACTATATGTCCATATTGGGCAAGTTGCGACTCATTGTCGCTAAGTTCTTCGGTGTAACAGTTATAGGTTTAACTGATATACAGGAGAAGGTATTAGATAAAGCACGACTAATTGACAAAGAAATTGACTTCATCTTGAAAGGTTGGATTGTATATCCTCCATCAGATGACCATTTTACAATTGTCGATAAGCAAGGGCACGTAGCAAATGGGATTGTGATTCAGGATATTCTTGACGCAATACTTATGTTCGTTCCTAGAGCACATGATATTGACAGAATATCGTTGACCATGTTAGCCATTATGGTTGGTGGTGACATGTCATCAAGTGCATACATAGGAAAGATTGCTTATGATGTTGAAGTTAATGTCATAGATGGGGAATGGGTGTCACCATTTTACCATGGTTCTTATGGTGCAGGAACTGCAAAACAAGGATATAAAGAAGGACTAACGTTCTAGCTAATAGCTCGGAGCTCATTTAGGTGAGCTCTAGGGTGTTAACAATAACACTACTAAAAGAAAGGAATCTTATGACTGAAGCTCAGTTAGATAAGATGAAAAGCCGTGTTGATAAATTGGTCTGGAATAAATTAGACCATGAGGCAAAAGATGAAGCCGCTACTAGATACAAGGACATCAAGTCGATGATAAAACGTACTGATGACCTTGAAATCAGAGAGCACTTACATGACGCTAAAGAGTCTGCCTCTGGTTTATTAATGCGTACATGGGATGATGCTTTTATAGCTGTCATCTCAGAAACATTAGCTTCTCTTGATGCTACTAGAAAGTTGAACAGAGAACTTACTAAGAAACTATCGGAATAGCTTAAACAGCTCGGACCTACTACATGTAGTGGGTCTAGGGTGTTTAACACCAACATTATAAATATTGAGTTGACGTAGCAATGTTAATAATGTAAAGTAAAAACTACAGATTGAGCGTCAACCTCAATCCGTTTAACCAATACAAAAAGGAGATATATTGAAAGTATCAAATATTGCTTTCGATGAAATGGTAGAACATTTCTTATCTGCCTATAGAGACATCAATTATCATGAGGATGGGATAGCTTGGCTATTTCCACCTGATGAAGAATCAGGGGAACCCCTAGTTGAAAGCTCTTGGGAATTCCTCGGATATTCAGAGGATAGACAGAGAGAGATGGTTACTAATCGTCTTCGTACAATCGTTCGTGACAGAATGAAATCTAGGTTAATGAATCGTAGAGGAATAATAAATCCACAAGTAAATGGTTTATTCTACTTCGATTATCTTAGAAAATGTGCAGACGAAGTCATCGAAAATACCAAATGGGAAGTTGAAGTAACTGAAGGAACACTTCGAGTACGATTCTTCGAGTTTGTACCTACCCGAGCAGATATGAAACACTGGTTGTTTTTATCTGTTGATGGTGAGGACGAACAATTTGGTAACATAGCATCACATTGGCATGTGGAACCACATAAGCTAAAGTTGACGGCTCAAGCTAGCTTGAGAGACGAAAGTAGAACACGAAGGTCATGTCCTAAGTGTCTTATCGTAGTCAATCCTAATACTGAAATGTTTACTGTGGAAGTAGACAATAACTACAGACCTGAAAAGGTTTGTATGCCTTGTCTTACTTACTTCCATGACTTCTACGACCTTAATACTGGCAGATTTAGATATGTCGGTGTAGACGCAGAAGTAACAGAATGGGATGTTAGTGACATCAGAGTCCAGGACAGAAGGAATCTTCAAAGATTCAATCTAATGGAATGGTTATCTGATAAAGTCGGTGAACTACCATTCATCCCTAATAATAGGCATGAAGACTACAGTTATGAACTTAACTGGAGTTATTGGACTACAGATTCCAATGGTCAAAGAGTAGCTATACCTAGTGATAGGTATGGAAATTCTATACAAACTGATAGAACACATGAATCTAAAGAATATGCTAAAGAAGGCATACCTTTGGGAATGGAACTTGAAGTGCAGTATAGACAAACTGATAGACCATTAAGTGCTGGTATAACTGAGTTCCTTAATCCTCTACATAAGGATTTTCCTTATGGATATGAGAGACTAAGAACTCAAAGAAATCAATTGGCTGTCGGTACATACGACACGTCAACTGGTAGGCACGGTATGGAATTCAAGTTTCAGCCAATGTCATGGGAGTTTCTCAAGACATTACCTGATGAGTTCTTTACAACACTGCAAAGTGAGTTCAGAGGATATCACGCTAAAAGGTGTGGCATTCATTTGAATATCCCTAAGTCAGTGTTAAGTACTGGACAATTTTGGTTCTTTATTGCTTGGCATAATATGGCTTTGTATAATTTTATGCATACGCCAGAAGATGACGGTGATAATTTATTAGGTGACATTTACCAAAGAGTAGATGTTGACTATGCAAAATGGTCTTATTTATCTGACCCTATATTCGAAAGTCCTGACACTCGTTGTTGTGACTTCCACTCGCTAAATGACACTAAAGTCAACATTGCTTGTGCTACCACTCGTTACCTACGAAGTAACAGGTGGAATGGAATTAGGAACAGTTGGATAAATTTATCAAATGGTGAAAGAGTAGAAGTAAGAGCCTTTGCTTCAAATACTATGAAGGATAGACTCGTTAAGAATTTCCAATTTTTGGAAGCTCTATTACTTTATTCTGACGCAGTGACATTTAACTATGTCCCTGATTTACACAATCACCATGGTATCAACTCTGACATAGAATCAGCGTTTAATGGTTCTCCGGCAGAATTTCAAATGGTACTAAATATGCTTGATGAAGACATGTTCATCAGATGGTTATTAATGACTGGACTTGATAACAAGTTCACAGAATTGATAACTTATCTTGATAGACAAGGTCATCTTGAGCGAGTTAGCAACAATACTGAAAGAAACTCTCAAATAGAGAATGACTTAAGAACTGTTGTTCAATATAGCTAGTAGATAGCTAGAGCCCTTGGGAAACTGAGGGCTCAATGGTATCTATAAATAGATACTGCGTTAATGTACGGTACGTAAAAATTCGTACAAATAAGGAGGTACACTTTTGTGTATTATAGCCAGCGTTCCTAAAGGAATGCTACTAACCGAAGCACAACTTGAAGAGATGTGGTCACGCAACTCTGATGGTGGTGGTATATCATACTTCAAAGATGGAAAGATTGAAACTGAGAAGTCAATGGACAGGAAGAAGTTCATTGCCTCAGTTCTCAAAATCCAAAAGAAATATGGTAATCGAGACATATTAGTTCACATGAGAATAAAAACTCATGGGTCAGTATGTATTGAGAATAACCACCCGTTTCAAGTTAACAAGAATACAGTCATGGCTCACAATGGTATTTTGCCTGAGGCATTTATACCACCAGTTAAGTCTGACTTATCTGATACTAGGTTCTTCATAGAATATTTTATGAAGTATATGCCTATATCAAAACTTGATGACCCATACTTCATAGACATGGTTGATGAAATGATTAACCGTGGTTATGGAAACAAGTTGGTCTTCATGACTACTGCCAATACTAAGTACGATTCCTATATTATAGGTGACTATCACGGTACTTGGCATGAGGGAATATGGTTCTCTAATGATAGCTTCAAGAAACAGAAATGGTTCGGAAGAAGTCATAACGATGGAGGATTGACTCGAATTGGTAGCACTGTGTACAATGTAGTCGATGATAGCTGTTCAACGTCAAGTGAATTTGACAAAACAGAAGAAATCGATGCATCAGACCCTAGACACGTAACCGACTGGATGGTTTGGAACCCTGAAGTCTGGCGTGAGTTTCAAGAGCATGGAATCCAAAATATTGAGGAAATGCAAAAGGACTTACGTGTCAAGATGACATGGGATGGTCTAGTTTGTATTGATTGTGGTAACAAAGTTGAAGGTATCTATGGAAGATACTGTGAATACAATTGTGAATCAATCGACATAGTGCTGGATTGGTGTTATGCAAATCTACAAATGGAACCAGAAGACATCGACGAAATGATGTATGATGGCGGTGTTGAAGTGGAACACGAATATGAAGCATTCGTTGACTCACAAGATACTGAAGAAGTCCTAGTAGAGCAAATGACTCTTTCAGAAAAACCTAAGCCTAAGAAAGCTAAAGGTAATTCTAAGAAGAAGAAAAAAGCTAACACTAAAAAATAACAGGTAATCAAGTCCTGCCCTAAATGGGCAGGCAAGATTACTCTAATAGCTAGAACCCCTCAGCAATGGGGGGTTTTATGGTATTAGAAAGTCTAATATCACTAAACTAAATAAAGGAGACTATATGGTTAAGGCAATACCAAAGTTTCTTCATCAAACATTGAAGAATACTATAGGTAAACTTAGCAAAAAGATAGATGCAAATCATATCATGAATACAAAGATACGATTTGATAAGAACTGGTCAGAGAGACACACTGTTTATAGAACTATAGAATATAGGTCTAGTACATCAGAAAGTATCTTGACTCTGTTAACCAACTGGTCAGATATGCCATATGGGCTTGAAGTCGATGACATTATAGCAATGTTAGGCGATGGAAGGGCTCAAGAGGCATACGACTATATAGAAGCAGCAATCGACGAACATAGTGACTACTGGTACGATGAAGCTGATTCTTATGGTGAAGAAGTTGACAGTGAAGACCATGGTTCTGAATATGAAGATACCATTGACAGCGGCATGGACAATGACGTTGTACTAGCTGAACAGACACAGGAAATACAGAGTGTTATCCATGGTCTGGGACAAAGAGCTAGTGGGGCTTATCAAGTTCCACCTCAATCTGATGGTGTTGAACGCTATGAAAGGCATAGATTCAATCAACCTACATTCACAAAGAATGCATGGATTAATTGGCTATTCGGAAGAAGAATAACTCCATTTAGCAGTCATATACAAGATAGATGGCTGACTCAAGTGGAAGAGCTTGAAGGTAGTAACCAAGAAGCAGAGATGTTGAGAGAACATCTTGGAGAAATTGACGGAAGTTAGTAGCTCACCTCCTCCTACTTAATTGTGGGAGGAGACAGGTATTAGTACCCGTTAAGTATTACGACGTTACTGTAATACACACTAATTAAAGGAGATAATTATGTGTAGAGAGTGTTACCCAAACATTGATTTGGGCATCGCAAACTATTCGCATAAACCTGAAGTTAGATATGTAACTGCTTACCAGGACGAAAGTACTGGTGAAGATTATTTGGAAGCCGTTAAAAGCCCAAATACTGCAGACTATCTACCTTCGATTGTATCAAAAACTAAAGGCTTGATTCCTATGGGAGTTGAGTTGGAAGTTGAACATATCAGTGACAATGATTACGGATATGATAGAGAAGAATCAGCACATGAAGCCCTATGGGAATTTCATATCGCTAGTCCTTGTCTACAAGGTGACTTTGACAATGTTCTTAGTCAGTTAGTAATCGCAAAAACTGATGGTTCTTTGAACCATGGTGTTGAGTTTGTGACTCAACCCTTAACTCTATTAGCACACCAGTTAACCAACTGGGACGCTACTCAGAATAAAGGGTTCTATGCTTGGAATGCAAGTACTGCTGGAATGCATGTACATGTACCTAAGTCATATTTCACAACGACTCAAACATGGTTGTTGCTAAAGCTATATCAAGATATGTGGTCAAACGAAACAGCATATTTTAATTGGATAGCTGGTAGAAGTGAAAACGAATGGGCAAGACGAAATTTGCCTTATCGTGAAAATGCTACCAACAATCTACTTGCTGCAGCAGCGACTAAGTCAGATGATAGAAGAGATAGGTATTCAGCATTAAGCTTTCATAATGCTTATACTATCGAACATAGATTCTTTCGTTCAAACATGAATGAAGAGGGTCTAATGAGTAGATTGGAATTTATTCAAGCTACTTATGATTTTGTTGTCGTACTTAGTAGACTTAAAAAGTCTCATATGTTTGATGCAATATCAAATGGATTAACTAAACAACTACATATGTTTGTATGTGCAAATGCAAATGAGTACAGCAAACTAAGTAGAAGATTACTTAATACAAATAGGTATGGTGCTGATTCTGGTTTCGTTAACAGAAATCAAGTCATACCTGAATTAATAAATGGCTTAAACCAAGCCAGGAAGGGAGCATAACATGGGAGTATTCCTAGTAACAATGTTCACAGTATTCTTTATATACTGGGTAATGTGTTACGTTGGCACCCAACAAGACCCAACTGATAGATTGGATTACTATTTCAATCTTGATGATGAGGAGGACGAAGACGAGTCCTAATCTTGTCAGACGTATAACCTAGTCGGTAGGTGTAAGGGGGTTCGAATCCCCCTATACGTCCTAAAGGAGTTACATCCACATTGGTAGTAGTACTTTGTAAGGGTATTACTTAGCCTCTTACTGACGGGGGAGAGGTGTGTCCAAAACGGATTTCAAGTTTGACGCATTTTCGCCCACCATCACAGCTTTTTCAACTTCATTTCCTCCTCTGATGTCTAATTTATACCTCTTTCTTCTTACTATATTTATTCAAGATAGATGTATAGATAAATCCCGTATTTTTTACCTACTCATCACAGAGCAAAAATCCCGTATTTTTCCTACACTCATCACAGCATCAAATCTCGTGAATTTAAGGTACTTATCACAGGGACGATGTCGACCCCGCTCCGTCTTCTCCGTGCATTATGCACAATTATTAATTAAGGCACTAATAAATCTATTAAGGGAATAATCTAAAGTAAATCTCCAGACATTATGAGGTTCGACCTCGTTTTTAGCATCAACATACTATATATAGTGTATTTTCGATAAAGTGATGTCGAGTTACCATAAAATATATGCCATTCATCTGTATTTCCTGTATGTATGAGTATCTTGATAAATCTATTAATATTCTTCAAGGTTTTTAAGTCAGCTGGGAAGCCAGAGTGGGCACTCGAAACATCAAGTCAATGTTTATAGGCTTATTTGGGGAATCTCAGATGGTAAGTCGAGTTATTTGTTTTGTTTAAATCATTAGTGTTTTCAAGAGAAAATGCAAAAAAGATGTAGCTTCGCCCTAGAATTCGCCGTCCGTTAAAATTTTGACATCAAATTACTTAGATAAGCTTATTAAGGCAATAAATGTAAGTGATAGTAAAAATCGAACACATGTTCTA
>Ga0066850_10001408_pt1 | contig 12656 bp, 12 predicted proteins | sample ETNtaG_4_FD_67282 | JGI IMG/M metagenome (GOLD analysis project Ga0066850, IMG submission 67282) | Marine microbial and viral communities from oxygen minimum zone, Eastern Pacific Ocean - ETNP201406SV67 | ecosystem: Environmental > Aquatic > Marine > Oceanic | place: Pacific Ocean: Eastern... | reverse complement strand
TTACTCCCAATTGTCTCCATCACCCTCCAACCCCATGTTACCACGCCAATCACTATGCCCGCGCTTCCAAGGAGTACCAACCAGGTTGGCACGTGAACTTCCGGGTCTAATGTTCCGGTTTCCAAAACGTCCCAAACAGCAGCCATCGGGCCGATTGCATTGGACCTGTCATTAGCCCCGTGGGCGAAGGCGACGTAGGCCGCTGCGATGATTTGCAACCATACGAAAATCCTCTCGACGCCATGGAAGCCGTCCTTCTCGCCCTTGAAGTCGTAGTTCCTCAGAACATAGGCTAGAGCCACAGAAGCGATGATGGAAACTACCATTGCGAGGATGAGGCTGTTAATCGGAAACCAAGCGTTGGCTTCCATTGGGTTCCAGACTCCCGCTTGCTCAGCCGGCAACCAGTCTTCGCTTTCGAGGAAATCAGATCTATCGAGTCTCTTGAACAGGCCCTTCAGAGCCTTGAACTGGAGCGCTAGCCCAAGGACAAAGAACGTAGGAATTGCCAGAATTGGAGCCATCCAACGGGCTCTGGCCTCCGGTTCGGGAGATTCGAGGATAGTCTCACGAATAATCCAGAAAGTGAAGAAAGCGAATAATCCCCCCATCACCGGGCTGGCCACCCAAGACATTGCAACCTTCTCGACCACGTCCCAGTCAATTAGGGACGTATCATGTTGAACCTCTAGAACTAGGCCAACTCCAACAATCCCGCCAATTATGCTATGAGTAGTGGACACCGGAAGGCCATATCTTGTCGCAGTGGTGAGCCACAGGGCAGCTGCCATCATAGCAGCAATGAATCCGTACATTAGATCATCAGACATCGCATCAACCATCTCGCGATTCTCGAAATCGACTACAAGGATGCCCTTTCGAACGGTGTCAGTGACTGCATCCCCGGCAATCATCGCCCCGGCAAACTCGAATATTGCTGCGATGATTACTGCCTGCTTAAGAGTCAGAGCACGAGATCCGACTGAAGTTCCCATGGCATTTGCAACATCGTTGGCACCGATGTTCCATGCCATGTATGCACAAACGGCTAGAGAGACAAACAGGACTAGCCACATCAATCCGGTTAGTTCCACAAGAGGTGCCGATTCGATTGGAGTATTTGATAGAGAACTTTGGTAATCTATATATTAATAATTAGAATCGCGACGTCATGCCCATTGGACCAGGGGAAAATGACGTACGAAGACTGCAGCTAACGGGAGGGGCAACATTCACCCTGAGTCTGCCTAAGCCTTGGGTGACTGCAAACAACCTCTCTGCCCGTGACAGCATTCGCGTCGATTGGAGGACCAGTGGTGAATTGATGCTCTCCCCTTTGGATGAGGTAGGAGAGAGACGGACGGAACTAATCATCCAAATTGACCATCTCCCAGAGGGGGCGCTTTACGACCACCTCATGGGAGCATACATTTCGGGAGTCCAGGAGATTCTCGTTTCTAGCGACAACTCATTGGGAAGGCAGACTCGTAGTGTGATCCGCCGCTTCCTGCGTTCAACCCGTGGTTTCGAGATTGGTGAGCAGGATGAGGTCAGCGCCCGCCTAATCAGCCTCCTCAATGCAGGGGAACTCCCGCTGAACTCCAGCCTCAACAGGATGTACTTGCTACTCTCCTCTCTTGTCAGGGACATTTTGGAAGTATTGAGGGGAGGGGATGGGGAGATGATCGTCGATCATGAAGAGCGAGAGAGAGAGGTCGACGGTCTGCAATATCTCATCGAGCGGCAAGTAGGGTCAATGCTCTCATCATCCCAGATCGTCAAGTCACTAGGACTAAGCCGCAAGCAGGGAGTAGAACATGCAAACCTTGCCCGATCCTTGGAGAGGATGATGGATCACGCCAATCAAATGGCGAAACTAACTATAGAGGCAGATTCGATACCAAAACTATCTTCCCAAGAAATGCCTCTGTCGATACTCCCTATCTGGATAGATTCAATCAAATCTTTGATGATTAATCTCAGGCAGAGGGATGCTCACCAGATAGAGGAAGCACGAAATTCACTCAAAGCAGCTCAACTCGAACTAGAGAAGCATGAGGAGGGGCTCTGGACGGGTAAGCGCAAGGCAGCCCCGTTGCTCTTTGAAGATAGGATATCTGAATCCACTCGTAGGCTATGCGCCTATGCAAGGGATTTCGGCGAGATTCTGCTAAACATGCTTGCATACGACTCAATCAGGAGATACTGAGACTCCAATCCGACAACCATTACAACCATATCTTCCCCCGCTGTTTTGTAGGATGTCAACAATCAGCTCTGAATCAAGGGGGCGGCTGTTCGTGTTATGGCTGATCCTCTCTGCTTTTGGCATAATGTTCGCCGTGCTTTCATGGGCCCAAGAGGCACATTTGATCCCCCCTAGCTCAGAGATGGGGGCAATGAAGGGAGCACTTGCCTTGCTGTCCGGACTAGCGCTTTACGGCTTGGTTGCGCATAACATGGCTGGCGGTCCCGGGGATAATTAGCCAATTCACGTTCAACCACACTCTAATACGTCCCTTCCCACCCCCGAAACTGCGCCAAGGCGTAATATTGGGGATGGTGATTGATTGGCAAAAAAGGGAATCCTGATTGCAGTTGAGGGGATGGACGGTTCGGGAAAGAGCACCCAAGCCAAGCTACTCTACCACTGGCTCCGGGCCAAGGGGCTACCTGTTTTCCATACCGAGTGGAACTCCAGCAAGATAGTGAAGGAGGCCACGAAGATTGGCAAGAACTCTCGACGCCTCCTGCCTATCACATTCCACATGATTCACGCTGCTGACTTCGCCGACCGGTGGGCCCAGCAGATTGAACCGGTCCTTGAGATTGGCGGAATCGTCATTTGCGACCGTTACAAGTACACTGCGATGGCGAGGGACGGGTCCCGAGACGTCCCCCGAGAGACTATCGAGAATACTTACTCATTTGCCAGGGAGCCAGACCTGACTCTCTACTTCGACGTCCCCGTAGAAGTCAGCTTCGGTCGAATCGCCAAGGGCAGGCCCAAGCTGAAGTTCTACGAGGCTGGGATGGACATGGGTTGGACTCCCGACCCTTTCGAGTCTTACAGGATATTCCAAGGCAAGGTCTCCGAGATTTATTCGGGGTTGGTAGAGGAGGGGAGAATCGTACGCTTGGATGCCCAGGGCTCCGTTGCAGAGGTGCAATCAAGAGTGAGGGAAACTTTCGACAAGCACATCGACCTGTCATCCACGGAAGTTATCGATCAATCAGACAGGCTCGCGCAGAATCTGAGCGAGTCGGATATTGACTGGCTCACCTACTCGGGAGGGGAAACGCGATGAGTCACGCGGGGAAGCTAATCGTCATAGAGGGTCCTGACCACGTAGGACGGACTCTCCATGCCAGGCTACTTTCTGCTAGGCTGAAGGCAAATGGCATTGCCACTCACACAATTGGATTGGCTCGTTCTGATCTGATGGGGGCTCTTGTCAAGTCACGAACAGCGGATATTCACCAGCTAAACTGGCGCACCAGATCACTCCTCTATGCTACGGACTTGCATGACCAGATCAAGCACGAGGCAGAACCTCTGCTGGGTGCCGGATTTGTGGTAATCGCCGACCGATACACACTCACTCCTAGGATCAGGGAGCAGGTCCGAGGAGGCGATGGGGAGTGGATAGATTCACTCTACGCCAATACCCCTGATCCCGATGCTATGATAGTTCTGCACGCAGGGCCACGACGACTCCTGAATCGCATCATGTTCGGTGAGAGGCTGGAGGCCCTGAACCACTTCGAGGCAGGCATGGACCTAGCGCTATCGACGTCCATCACTTCGTCCTTCCTGCAGTACCAGAAGATCCTCAGGCAGAAGTTCCAACAGGCAGGAAAGAAGGTTGGTGCCACGATGATCCCAACTAGGCACACTGTCGAAGAGGTCCATGACAGGATCTGGGACTCAGTCAGGCCCATTGTTGAGCACATGCTCCAGCCCATAGGTGGAAACTAGCCCAGAATTCCTGCTACCAGATCCTGTTGAGTCAGGTAGGCGTAGAGGCAGACCCCGGCGAACATCATCATCCACGACCCAGTTGCTTTCACAATCGACGAGTTCCTCCTGAGGGAGTCGATAAGCGCGCCTCTTCCCATTCCGACCAAGGTAGTCACTCCTATCATCAGCAGAGAGACCGAAAGCATCAGCCCCCCCATGCCCATGACTAGCGCCCCCTCTCCGACCACTGCCAGCCATGCCACAAAGGGAAAAACCGCAGCCGCAGTGCAATCAACCGACGCAGCACTGTACCCAATCCCCCACAGGTACATGTTCCGACGTGGCGTGAATCTCTCGTCGTTCTCCGTGGTCATGTGCCTGTCCAGTAGGGCCTGGACCCGAGATAGTACGTGCGAAGTCCAACCCGTAAGCATCAGAGCACCGAGTACGACAAGGAGAAGTGCGATTCCCACTGCTATATCATGCAAGATACCAGATAGGTTCAGCACCCCATCCAGTCCGAAGATCACAATCCCCACCAAACCAAAGAAGGTCAGTTGCCCTAGTGCTGCGAATCCCCCTACCTCGAGAGGCCCAGGAACCGTTCCCTCCAACTTGCCCGACTCTCGAAGCTCGTCCTCTCTCACTCCGAGGCTGAGGCAGTAGCTGATGTATGAGGGGAGTACAGGGAATGCGCATGGGGAGAAGTATACTAGAACGCCTAGGAAGAGACCGATGACGAAAACCCCAGAAACAGACCTGTCTGCCTTCTCTATTCCAAATCGCAGACTCTCTGCATCCCCATTGCTCGCCCTCTTCACAGCACTGTCGAATGATGACCAACCGTCAAGCGGTGTCCCCGTTCCCTCCTTGGCAATCACATACCCCTCATGATCAATAACATACACGAGAGGGAGATTCTGGGCGGCATAGTGCTCCACTAAGTCCCCTCTAGTCCCGTCCTCCACGATAATCGAGTCTGTGGCACCGTTCGCAACGGGCCAACGCATATGCTTGTCCGATCCCGAGTCTCCGAAGGTCTCATTGATCCAGTCAAATGACTCGTACCCGTACCAAGTTGCAATCGATATAGTCACGATCGGGTACTCAGATCCGGATGCTTGCCATGAATCGAGATTATCTTCGATGTGTCCCTGAACGTAGTGGCAGTTAGCGCAGTCCACGGCCATGAAGTCGAGGATGATTACGCTTCCCCGTAAGTCGGAAAGAATTACCCACCCATTCTCATTTGCAATGGAGTCATCTATGCCTGTCCTATTCATGGTCAACACCTCGAAATCGGGCACCATCTCAGCTTCATCAGAGACTCCGTAAAGAGATGACGAGACACCGAAAATAGCTAGAGATGAATAGGCAATAGTGCAGAACAGAACAATTCCGATTCCGAAGGCCTTCCAGGTGTCCTGATCGCGCAATACTCCCATATCGATGCCCTCTGCCACGGGTTTCGGAGCCCTCTGCCTCTTTTGACACCGGCGGGGACATGATGCCGGGCTGTCACCAATCTTATCCGCAGGAGATTCTTCGCAAATAGGTCGGGCTCGTGGTCTAGGGGTTATGACGTCGCCTTCACATGGCGAAGATCGCAGGTTCAATTCCTGCCGAGCCCACCATCAAGCAAATCCCTCAGCAGGGAGGACGCCCCAATGCGCATACGATCTCTTCCCAAGATGGATCCGAACCTCTCCTCCACCAGGGCAATCAGCCTCTCTGCATCCTCTCTCTTCGAGATTCCTCCCGAGACCTTAACCCCTGGCTTACCGTCAAACGATAGGCAGTGCCTGCTGACCTCCTCGGCCAGGATAGTCGCCGCTTTGTCACTACATCCCCCTCTCTTTCCCGTGCACGACTTGACGAAGTCCGCTCCGGTTGCCAGAGCCATCCTAGTCACAGCCCTAAGCTGACGATTGTCTAGCAAGGGGGCTTCAAGAATCACCTTCAGAACTAGACCTCGGGACGCCTCCCTCATGGCGATTAGCTTGGCTAGTTCGGATTTACCCGGGAAGGAAGTGCTGTCATTCGGCTCTAACACGCAGTCTATCTCATCGGCTCCCTTGGAAACGGCCTCTTTCACAGCATCGAAGATTTCCTCCGGAGAATCGCTCCCTTGGGGGAACCCACCTGCAACCAATGCCATGGGAACCCCGGATGTCAGTCGTTCCTTCACGAATCCAGCATGCTTGGGAAAGACGCAAACCGCTGCTGTCCGGTGCAGGTTGGCAAGCTCGCATACCTCGGCCAGATCACCTTCGCTGGCACCCGAGTCCAATAGAGTTAGGTCAAGCAGGTCGAGGATCTTCCTCGTTTCCATTGAGTCACTCATCCGTGACGGCTCTCGAAGTCAGCCATGAACGAGGCGAGGGCCTCCACACTCTCTACCGGGCATCCGTTGTACAGGCTGGCCCTGATCCCGCCAACGCTACGATGCCCCTTCAGCCCACCCATGCCACTCTCCGCCGCTTCTTCTATGAAAGCCGACTCGAGGTCCTCTTCAGCGAGTCTCCATGTGACGTTCATAACCGATCTGGACTCTTCTTCTGCATGGGGTCTCCAGAAGTCACTCCCATCCAGTACCTCATAGATTAGCCCGGATTTCATCTCGTTCCTCTTGATCGCGCCTTTCAAGCCGCCATTCCTCTCGACCCAGGCAAGCACCTTGTCCAAGACGAAGATCCCGTATGTGTTGGGAGTGTTGAACATCGATCCCTTTGAGAGATGGGTGTGATAGTCCAGCATTGTCGGAAGCCCCTCCTTCCTCTTACTGGCAGCCCATGGGGAAAGGATGACTACAGTCACTCCACTGGGACCCAGGTTCTTCTGGGCCCCTGCATAGATCAGGTCATGCTTCGAAACGTCGATGGGCGCACCACAGATGTCCGAACTGGCATCGACTATCCTCGGCTTCCCACCACTATCCGGCAGGTGGTGGAACTGAGTTCCGAAGAGGGTGTTGTTAGAGGTGTAGTGGAGGTACTCGGCACCATCCCGAATCAAGTAGTCCCCGTCTCTCGGAACGGACTTGAACTCGTTTTCAGAGCCATCCCAGACTGCCCTCCCTTCTCCGACTCTGTTGGCCTCGGACAGCGCCTTCTTGGACCAAATGCCAGTCACCAGGAAGTCCGCTATGCCACCCTGACTCAAGAGGTTTAGTGCAGTCATGTAGAACTGGGACGATGCGCCCCCCTGGAGGAACAGTATCTCGTAGTCCTCGGGGATCGAGAGAATACCTCTCATCCTGTTCATGGACGAATCAATCACTTCTTGGAATGCAGGGCTTCTATGGGAGACTTCCATCACTCCAAACCCGCTACCGTTCATATTGGGCAGTGATTCAGCAACCTCGGTCACCACTTCGAGTGGGAGAACAGCGGGACCAGCCCCGAAGTTGTGAATGCGACTCGCGGCCCCCACGCTAGGACGGGGCCGCACACGGTCTTTCAGGCCATCGGAGCAGCAACAGGGTTCATTTCTCGTTGTCAAGACGGCGGTTTGTGCTGCGCATCGGTCTAGTAATGCTCCAGGGGGCTCGACATTCCCATATTTCCGCTCTTGAGAGGGCATCCAGGGCGACTGGCATTGACATCGAGGTTCACGAACTAAGAAAGGCCTCGGACCTAGAATCATCCGAGCCCCACGCAATTGTGATACCCGGAGGCGAATCGACTACGATGAGACTAACAGGAAATGATGCAATTTCTGCTCTCCTGCCAGCCATCTTCGAATGGATCCGGGAGGATCAGGAGCGCCCGGTATTGGGTACTTGCGCAGGAGCGATCCTCCTCGCGGTGCCCGGAGATGGCGGCAAACCTCTGGTAGATGCTTCCGTCGAGAGGAACGGTTTCGGATCCCAAGCCGAATCATTTCAAGTCGATATCGAGGCCATCGCGCTAGACAGGGAATTCCCGGGCGTCTTCATTCGAGCACCACGTTTCGTCGAAACTGGTGATGATGCCCAAATAATGGCGAAACTCGGTGACGAGGTAGTTGGAGTTATGACTCGAAATCGGATGGCGCTCACTTTCCACCCGGAGCTGTCACAGGACTCCGGCTTCCACGAATGGCTCCTGGAGACTACAGCCAAACAATGGGAGGGGGCATAGATGCTCTCTCTTCCTCAGGTCCCGAATCTCGCTGAGGCACCTGACCTCTCTGATACGGAGGGGTGCATCCAATGCCAGATGGGGAGCAAGCTAGTTCTGTTCATCACGGGGAACTGTCACTGGCAATGCGACTACTGCCCACTCTCCGAAACTAGGCGCGACGTCGACTGGATGTTCGCAAACGAGAGACGGTGCGAAACATTCGACGAGGTCATCGAGGAGGCTCGTGCTATGAGGGCCACCGGAGCGGGAATCACTGGTGGGGACCCTTTGATGGCGAAGGAACGGACGCTAGAGGGGATTTCTCGACTCAAGTCCGAGTTCGGCCCCGGTTTCCATCTGCATATGTACACCAGCATTCCCTTCCGCCAGGAAGTAGCCAGAGAATTCGCCGATGCTGGTCTGGACGAAATCAGATTCCATCTGCTCGGACTGGACGCGGAGAGGTATCGGTTGACGATTTCTGCATGCGCCGAGGCAGGCATCATAACCGGGGTGGAGATTCCCTGCGAGCCGGACAAGAGGGAGGAACTCCTCGCACTACTCGATGACTTGAGAACCCTGGACATTTCCTTCCTCAATCTGAACGAGCTTGAGATTACGGTCGGCAATCATGAGAACATGGAGCTACGGGGGTTCAACCTCTCCACTGAGATTACCGCCGGGGCTTCTGGGTCGAACGAGTTGGCCTATGAACTGAAGTCCAGAGTGATGGCAGCAGAGCAGGGCCTCCCTGATCCCACAGACGGCAGCGTCCACGAACCATTTGGTTTCCACCTGAAGTTCTGCACTGCCGTGTTCAAGGATGCCGGGCAGCTTAGGAGACGCTTCCTGCGGAGGGGCGAGTCAACCATCTCTCCTCACGAGGTGCTGACTGAGGATGGAACGCTGATCTTCGGGGCCATTGGCGCTGATTCTGATTCCAAGAATGATTGGATGGACGAGCTCGTCGATGTGACGGGCCTGCCTCGTAGATTCCTCCTTTGGGACGAGTTGAATGGTCGTATCGAGATGCCCCTAGTCGTAGCCGAAGACATTGCCGAGGAGATAGAGGACCCCGTCTTCATGGTCGAGGTCCTCCCCACTCACGAGAGGTTAGAGGTCACCATGGTTCGCCTCAATGGGACAGAGAGTGATGAGACGGAACCCGAGTGAATAACCCGAGTGAATAACCCGAGTCATTGGTTAGAATACTACTCAAGTTGATATGTCCCCGACTCCCAATTGGTCTCGTGCCAGTTAGGAAGCCAGACTCGAAGAACTCCAAGGTTAACCCCTACAGGAGGCTGTCGGCATCTCAGGTAAATGCATGGAGAAAATGCCCTAGACTGTGGTACTACGGCTGGATGGCACGTCTCAAGTCCCCCCTGCCTCCTCAGATATTGAGGGGAAATGCCGTCGAAGAATGCGTTTGCAGAGTACTCCGTGAGTCGCCTACCTTGATGGCTAGCGACTCACGTTCCTCGATGACCACCCCTCTTGCGAGGGATGGCTCCCCAGACTGGGATGGCCAGGACTATTGGGTCGGACCGGGGCTTAGCCCCCTTCCCGGCGACTCGATCCCTAATGACAGGGAATCAGTGCAATCGTGGGCTTCTGCCAGGGCCGATGCGCACTTCGATCGATGCTGGGATTCTGCGATCAGTGACTGGGAGTCTAGCCCAAATCGAGTAGGCTCCGCAGAAGAAGTGGACAAAGAGGAGGGGAGGCAGATGGTCGAATCTGCAATCTCCCTGCATCTAGGCCAAGTGCAGGAATGCATAGACCGCAGCGGAGGTCCCGGCTTCGATGAATGGAGGTCCGGGCATCGGCTTCACTGGCCAGCACCCGATGGTTTTCCTCGAGATTGGGGCAATCCGCACCCCGCAGCCGGAAGAGGCCCGATTACATGGGCCGAGGCATGGGAGGTCGCTCGCCCGTGGTTCGTCGACCCAGACTCCAAGTCTTTCACACAGACCAGCGCTCATCCTGGTGAGTGGTTTCAGGGAGAGTACGATCTCGTATACCGTTGGTCCGGGAAACCCACTATCGTTGACCTGAAGGCCTCAGTGGGGAAGGGCGACAGATCGGGCGACTACCTGGATCAACTCAGGATGTACGGTTGGCTGTGGTGGGAGACCCATGCTAGGGAAGAGGTGGTCGACGGACTCGAGATTTGGTACCTGGGAACAGGCACGGTGAAGCAAGTGAACCTCCCAACAGAGGAGGAGATGGACTCTCTGAACGACGAGCTAGAGCAACTCTACAAACAGATTCACGCCCAAGACCCAGATATCTCAATGTGCCCACCAGAACCATCGCCACTGCGATTCTTCGATAGGGGAGGGATACCTGCTGAGACTCCAACTCATCCCAACGAGAGGGCTCGTTGTGCTCGTTGTGACTACAGAGGCATCTGCGAGGGCTCGGATTACGAGTTGAAACTCCCCTTAGAGAGCAGGATCGAGAAATTCGGACATTCATGGCCAGTGACACCCATCGGGGAGATAGTCACCAGAACTAGCATCGTCGGAGATGTCGTCGGCCTGCAAGGACCAGAACTTCTGGATGACGGGTCGATAAGTCTACAGTTCACTCTACAGGATGGGTATGACAGGGCTCGCGTCAGACCCTCCAGACAGGGAAATCCACGCAACGTCACCAGAGGCATATCAGAGGGCTCTAGAGTCAGAGTGGACGAGGGAATGCCATCTATATGGAGAGGCCAGCTGCAGTTCGATCTGGACGAGAGGTCTTCGATTTCCATTGCAACAGAGGCTGATGTCGCTCCCGTGGTCGAGGTGGAGACCAGGGTCAGCGTCGTTGGCCGGGTTTGGTCCATCGACGCCTATCCGAACGGGGTCGACGTCCACCGTTGGTCAATCACCCTGATGGACAGGACTGGTTCTGCCGCCTCGGTCGCCTTCAAGCAGTTCATCCCAGTATCGGCCGCTGCCATTTGCCGGGGGGATGAGATTGCCATACTGAACGGCGAGGTCGGCGAGTGGGCTGGTAGGCCCCAGGTCCGAATCGGACCCGGTGCGCGAGTCGTCATCCTAAAGCATTCAGAGGACACTATTGACTTCTGACATTACTGGCTAGAGCTGGGCAGGAATGGCATCAACTGTGTCGCAAGCGAACTAATGTTTCTCGTTTGAATCCAGACCTTTCCAGAACCCTGGAAGTCAAGGGTGAAGCCCTCGCCTCCGAACATGAAGGAACCTAGTCCCTTGACCTTGCTGATGTTGTACGACAGTCCCTCTGTGAATGCAACTACATGGCCGTTATCGATCTTGATGGGTTTGTCAGGAGTAACCTCGATTTCCTTCATTGCCCCATATGAGGTGTAGAAGACCTTGCCCGGGACGTCTATCGCCCCAGCCCTTAGGAAGAAAGCCCCCTCTCTAGAGAAGAGAGACTTAGCGCCCTGGAACTTCGTCGATACTTCGACGTTTACTTCAGAGGCCATGTATGCCCCTCCCTGCATGAAGAAAGACTCACCAGGAGCGAGGTCAAATGTATTGATATCTCCCGGTGCAGATGGAGCCAATGAGATCCAGCCGCCCGTAGGCCCTGCGGTGTATGTATTGACGAAGAAAGATTCACCACCGGCTAGGCTCCTAACCATGCTCTTCATGAACCCTCCAAGGCCTCCTCCGCTGCCCATTCCCGTCTTCATCTCCATTCCATTCGATTGAGCGACCATGGCTCCTGGCTCGACCTTGATCTGTTCTCCTGGTGAGAGGTTTGCAGTCATCATAGTAAAGGCCGGACCGAATTCGTTTTCTATTTCCATAGTTACCCGGGCAAAAAAATGAATTTAACTGCTTTGATTCCGCGTTCCCAACGATGAATAGTCATACTCCGGTGGAGTGGGCATGGCGGCCTTCTCTCTGACTTTCAAACCCGGCGACTCCAGAGGTATGGTAGTCGCCATAGTCTGTCTGACAATCGTGCTTGTCGTCGACATTTTTGCAATCCCATTGCACTACGAGCAATGGCAAACGAAAAACTGGGACAGGACTCCGGGTACAGTCGATGACATCTACATCTGGGAGGACTGTGGTGGGGAGGATGGTTGCACCTATGGGCTGCAAGTCGATTATATCTACGAGGTAGATGGAATGGTCTACGAAAGCGACCAGATTTCATTGGTAGACTGGGAAGACTCAACCGACAGCAGTCTCGGATGGAAGGAGGACTTCGAGCGAGACCATCCACGCTTCTCCACCATCGATGTATACGTTGACCCAAATAACCCCGAAAGAAGCGTACTAATTACTGGATTCTCCATCGGATCTGGGGCGATCACAAACATAGCCCTCCTATCTTGCTGCAACTTCTTCCTCCTATTCCTCGGCCTAGGTTCAGCAGGAAATGCAAACGCCAGAATCAGGACCAAGCTGGAGAAGATAGGCTTCGGATTCCCCCAGGCAGATTGGCTGGAGCACTCAGAGGAACCAGAAGAGCAACCCGGGGGATACTCTGGAGAGCATGCTGATGATAGTTCAGAAACCACCGAGGAACCATCCGAGGAAGTAGGCTGGTGGGAAGATGATGATGGCGCCGAGAGAGGGATTTGAACCCCCGCGTCC
>Ga0066850_10001405_pt1 | contig 12663 bp, 9 predicted proteins | sample ETNtaG_4_FD_67282 | JGI IMG/M metagenome (GOLD analysis project Ga0066850, IMG submission 67282) | Marine microbial and viral communities from oxygen minimum zone, Eastern Pacific Ocean - ETNP201406SV67 | ecosystem: Environmental > Aquatic > Marine > Oceanic | place: Pacific Ocean: Eastern... | reverse complement strand
AATCGCAATTTATTTATTTCCAATTCTAGGATTAATTGATGAGAACTTTTATTATAAAAATTGTTACTTTCATATTTATTTTCAGTTTATTGTTTTATCTGATTCCAAAAGCATTTGATAAGCATAGAGATTCTAAAAATTGGGAGTATATATATAATACAGATTATAATATTGATATATTGTTTATGGGTAGTTCACTTATATTTACATCCTTAAATCCAAATACTATCGATTCCATTATAAATTATGATTCATTTAATTTAGGTTCAAGTCGTCAAAATATTATTCAAGCCTACTATAATTTAGTTGAAGTATTAAAATATAGAAAAATTAATGCAGTAGTATTAGACGTAAACTCAATAATTCAGGAGGATAATAAACTTGGGTATATTTATAATAATATATCAGGGATGTATCTATCTAAAAATAAAATAAATAGTTTTTTAAATTCAATAAATAAAAATTCTATTTCTGACATAGTAGTAGCTTCCGAACTTTCAATTTATAATGAATCGGGGAGTATTAGTGCTATTCTTATAAAAGAAAGATTTAATTGGAAGAATGATATTAAGAGTCTTGATAATATAGTATTTGGAGATAAAGATGTAATGAAAAATAAAGGATTTTTTGAAAGAAAAAAAATCATTGAGTTTGATGATTATATAGTCGCTAAAAATAAAAAGATAGTTAATAGAAATATAAGTATAAAAAATCAGAAATATTTTGATGATTTTGTTAAACTGTGTAAAAATAATGATGTTGAGCTGATTTTATTACAAGTCCCACTTTTGGAAAAAAGATCTATTAATCAGTTAGAATCTTACACACAAAAACATGATATTACTTATTATGATTTCAATTTTAAAAATGATGATGATTATTCTAACTATAATTATAATGATTTTGCAGATAAGTCCCATTTCAGCAAAAATGGCGCTGAAAAATTTAGTCTTGTATTTGCTGATTCATTAAAATATTTTCTAAATAATCATTTTGATTGATTGAAATATTAAAGCTGTCATAATTGCTGTCATAATTATCTGCAATATGAAATGCAAAGAGATTAATTTCCCCTTTATTTTTCTAGTGTTTTTATTATTTGGAAAAAAAAGTATTAGATGATAAATTCAAATATGAGATTATTTGTAATCCTATTATTATCCTTTATTTATTCACAATGTAATCATAATGAAGTGCAATTGTGGGATAATTGTTATTCAATTGAGAATACAACAGTCTTAAATAATCCAAATGATGTAATCACTGAATTTCCACAGAATATTTGTCAACTTTTAAATCTTGAAGTTATCAATTTTACTGTGATTTGGGGAGAAAGTAACTTTTTAATTGGAGAAATACCTGATTGTATTGGAGAATTAGAAAATTTAACCTATCTGGATTTAGGGTGGAATTATTTAGAAGGTGAATTGCCTATTTCGATTGGTAATTTAGTTAATCTGACTTATTTAAGTGTGTTGTATAATCAGCTTAGTGGAGAAATTCCTGATAGTGTAGGTGAATTAGAAAATTTAACATATCTTAATTTAGGGTATAATTATTTTGAAGGTAATATACCTGAATCAATTGGAAACTTGATAAATCTAGAAGAGTTTTATTTAACTCAAAATTTTATTAGTGGAAGAATTCCTGATTCTATTGGAAACTTAACAGATTTAACGATGCTTAGTATTTACAATAATCAGATCAATGGTAATATTCCTGAATCAATTGGTAATTTGACAAACCTTATTTCAATTAATGCTAGTCTAAATCAATTAAGTGGGCAGATACCAACAAGTATAGGAAATTTAAATAATCTTGAAAGATTGTGGCTTAACAATAATGATTTAAATGGAGGAGTCCCCTATACTATTTGTAATCTAGATTTTCTTATTTGGTCTCCAGGAGGTTTCGATGGCGAACATTCTTATTTACATTCAAATCAACTATGCCCACCTTATCCTGATTGTTTAGAATATGATATTGGTGAGCAAAATACATCTAATTGTCAAGAGTTTATGCTTGGTGATATCAACTATGATAATCAGATCAATATTCAAGATATTATTCAAGTTGTAGATATTATAATTAATAGTGAATATAATGAATTAGCTGATATTAATTCTGATTATATTGTTAATGTCTTAGATGTAGTTCAAATAATAAATCTTATTTTAAACTAATATTTATTACTAATCTTTTAATGATACTAAGAAATATATTTTTATAATATATAAACTTTGTAAGTTGAATTGATTATAATAAATTATTTAATCATCCAGGGAGAAATATAATATGCCATCTTTTGATATAGTTAGTAAATATGATATGCAGGAAATAGATAATGCTGTAAATATTGTTAAACGTGATATACAAAATCGATATGATTTTAGAGGAAGTAATTCAAGTATTAATCTTGATAAATCTGATAAAAAAATAAAAATTGATGCTGGAAACTCTATGCAAAGAGAAGCTATTGTTGATATGCTTCAAGAGCGTTCAGTTACTAGAAAAGTTTCTCTTAAAGTGTATGATTTTTTAGAAGAAGAAAAAGCCTCTGGTATGATGGTAAGACAGTATGTAAATCTTAAAGAAGGTATTTCTAAGGATAATTCAAAAAAAATCAACAAACTTATAAAAGATTATAAAATAAAAGTTCAAAGTCAAATTCAAGGTGATCAGTTAAGAGTAACTTCAAAAAAAATTGATGATTTACAAGAAGTTATGAGAAAATTAAATGCTGAAAAATTAGATATTGCACTTCAATACATAAATTTTAAAAAATAATGATTAGAATAAATATCAAACAGCTTTTTGATTATTATACATGGACATATACATATTTATTATGGGATTCTAAAACATTAGAAGCTATAATTATTGATCCGGTTCTAGAACAAGTTGACCGTGATTTAGATATTATTAAAAAACTCAAGTTGAATTTAACTCATGTTTTTGAAACTCATGTTCATGCTGATCATATTACAGCAGCTTCAAAGCTAAGAGAAAAAATAGATATCAAGATTTGTTATGGTTCAAAATCTAAAGTTGAGGGAGCTGATATATTGTTTGATGATGGTGAAAGATTTGTTTTAGGAAATCATGAAATTATAGCTCACCATACTCCAGGGCATACAACTGGATGTGTTTCATATTATGTAAATGGGTATATGTTTACAGGTGATACTTTATTTATTGAGGGAACAGGAAGGACAGACTTTCAAGGAGGTTCTTCAAGTGATACGTATGATAGTATAAGAAATAAAATATTTTCATATTCTGATGAGACAATTATATACCCTGCTCATAATTATAATGGTTTTATGCATTCAACAATAGGTCATGAAAGAAAATTCAATCCAAATGTAGGTGATGATATTAAAAAAGAGATGTTTGTTGAAAATGAGAAACTTAAAAATAGACCTTATCCAAAAAGATTTGATTTAGCTGTTCCTGCAAACATGAAATGTGGTCAAGTAAAAGAATAATCATTTGAAAGTTTACTTAAATTTCATAAAATCAATTTTCCCTGGATTATTATTGATTGGAATTATAGCTTTTGTTTCAACAATTTTATCTTCATATGTATTAATAGGGTCTATTGCAACTGCAATTATTATAGGCATATTAATTAATCAATTTATTTCTGTCCCAGATTATTGTAATCCAGGTATAAAATTTTCTGAAAAGATACTACTAAGTGTTGCAATTATTTTACTTGGGTCAACTCTCAACATGAATATTGAAGGTATAATTAATCCTGAAATATTAGCTTTATTAATAATTCTAATTTTCACATCTATCTTAATATCTTTAATTCTTGGGAAGATATTTAATTTATCTTTTTCTTTATCATTACTTTTAGGAGTTGGTAATGGGATTTGTGGATCATCAGCTATCGCTGGAGCTTCTAGTGTTATAGAAGCAGATGAAAATGATATTGGTATATCAATTGCGATAATAAATATATTAGGAGCTATAGGAATTTTCTTTGTTCCATTTATTATTAATTCATTTTTCAGTGGCAATCAGCAAGAACAAGGTATAATTATTGGTAGTACTATTCAAGCAGTTGGTCAAGTTACAGCAGCAGGTTTTATTATGGGTGATGAAGTAGGAGAGATGGCAACATTTATTAAAATGATAAGAATATTAATGCTTGTACCTGTACTTATTATCTTAACATTATTTTATTCATCAAATAATAAAAAGGTAAATAAAAAATCTATTTTTTCAATTCCACCATTTATTATTGGTTTTGTAATATTATTGATTCTTACTAACTATGGGTGGATTCCAGTTAATTTACTCCCAATTCTAAAATTATTAAGTAAATATTGTTTATTGTTTGCAATGGTATCTGTTGGTTTGAATGTCTCTTTAAAATCAATTATTAATAAGGGATATAAAGCAATATTAGTTTCTAGTACAACCTTTGTGTTCCAAATATTTTTGGTTATTTATATTCTAAGTTTCTAAAGTTTTTCACCATTTATTGTAGCTATTATTTTTCTTCTATGAGGACTTTTCCTATGCTCACATAAGTAAATGCCTTGCCAGGTTCCAAGTTGGAGCTTACCATTAGAAATAGGAATTGTTAGGTTACTTCCAATAATTGTTGATTTAATATGGGCTGGCATATCATCTGATCCTTCAAAAGTATGTTTATAGTATGGTTCATTTTCAGGTACATATTTATCAAAATATGATTGTAAATCTTCTCGAACAGTTGGATCTGCATTTTCATTTATAGTTAATGATGCTGAAGTATGTTTAATAAATAAATGTAATAATCCAATTTTATAATTATTGATTTGCTTAAATTGTTCTTCAATAAGAGGTGTGATTAGGTAAAAACCTTTATTTTTTGTTGTAATTTGTATTTCAGTTTGCTCAAAATTCATAGATTATATTTTTTGTAATAATATTTAATAATATATTAAATTTCATTATAAATAAATTAGTGTACTAAATTTATAAAGGATAATTCATTGTTTAAAAGATTAGATCAAAATTTTATATTTTCAATTATTATTATTTGTTTTATATTTTCAAATGATGATTTAATAAATAACTCTCGAGAAAATGCTATAACTAATGCCATTAAAATAGCTTCAGATTCTGTTGTTGGAGTTAATGTTACAAAAATAAGGCAACAAAGAGTTAATCCGTTTTTTGATCCATTTTGGGATGATTTCTTTCCTCAACAAAAAAGTTATAAGGTTGAAAGTTTTGGTTCTGGAGTTATTATGACTACAGATGGTTATATTATAACCAATCAACATGTTATAGATAATGCAAGTGAAGTTATTATTACAACATTTGGTGGAAAAAAATATGAAGCAGAAATTATTGGTTCTGATGAGTTAACAGATATAGCTTTATTGAAAATTTCTGAAAATAATTTACCTGTAGTTAAGTTTGGAGATTCAGATAAGTTGATTATAGGTGAGTGGGCGATTGCAATAGGAAACCCACTTGGACTTTTCAATGTATCTAATCAACCAACGGCAACTGCTGGGATAATCAGTGGTACAAATATGGATTTTGGTCAAAAAAGATCTGGAAGAGTTTATCAAGATATGATTCAAACTGATGCTTCTATTAATCCTGGAAATAGTGGGGGACCACTCATAAATTCAATTGGAGATGTTATTGGTATAAATACATTTATTATGACAGGTGATTCATATTCACAAGGGTCAATTGGAATTGGATTTGCTATTCCCATAAATCTTGTTTTAGAAATTGCTGAAGACCTTAGGTTTTATGGAGAAATTAAAAGAAATTACAATACTGGTATTCAAGTTCAAAATTTAGATTCAATGATGAAGAAGTATTTAAAGTTAGATGTTGATCATGGAGTGATAATAACAAAGGTTGAGGCTAATTCTAGTGGTTTTAGAGCTGGACTTAAAGTTGGTGATGTAATATTGAAAGTTGATGGCAAGGCAGTTAAAAAATCATCAGATATTATTAGAATTATCGATGAAGGTTTACATAAAACTGGAGACAGTATAACTCTTTCAGTACTTAGAAACGGTGTCACTTATGAGTTTCAATTAAAATTAGAAGGTGAAAAATCAGAATGGTTAGAGATTTATTAGGTAAAAATTATGGATGATTTCAATCAATTATTTGACGACCATCTATTTGATATAGATGAAGTTAAAGATAAAACAGTAAAGCTTAAAGAAGGTGAACGAAGGATGGTATCTATTTTGTTTGCTGATGTTAAGGGATTCACTGCGTTATCTGAAAAACTTGATCATGAAGACATACAATCATTAATGGATCATATTATGAAAATTTTCAGTCATAGTATAGAGGTTCATGGTGGATATGTCGATAAATATACAGGTGACCAAATCATGGGTCTTTTTGGAGCTAAAGTTGCCAGTGAAGTTGATACTGAGAGAGCTCTATCCTCAGGATTAGATATGATTACAAAATTGAAAAAATTTAATAAACTTGCATCAGAGTCTGATAAATATCATCACGAAAATATTGATTTATCCATTAGAGTCGGGATAAATACTGGAATGGTTACAACTGGTAAAATAGGTAAAGAAAGAGAAGGTGATTATACAGTTTATGGTGATGCTGTAAATCTTGCCTCAAGGATGGAGTCAAATGCTCCTACTGATACTGTGATGATTCCTGAGTATACTATGAATTTAGTTAAAGGCTCATTTGTCTTTAAAGATAATGGTGAGATTAAAGTAAAAGGAAAACAGGAACCTGTATCTGTTTATATCGCAGAGTCTAAAAAAGATAAAAAAGTATCTCATGTTTCTCCGTTTGTAGGAAGAGATGTTGAATTCAAAAAAATAAATGATATTTATTTAAAATGTAATAAATATATAAAATCTGAAATGACTGAGAAGTTAACATTCATTGGTTTGCATGCTGAAGCTGGTGTTGGTAAATCTAGACTTACATATGAGTTTTTATCAAAAACTGTTAATCTTGATATGGACCTATACTCAATTGGTTCTTGCTCAAATATATCTTCACAACCTTATAATTTATTCATTTCACTCATTAAAGATTCTTTTGGCATTTCTATAATCGATGATAAAGAAATTTCAAAAAAGAAGATAGAATCAGGAATAAAACATCTTATTTCATTAAATCCAACAAAAGATAATCAATTAAATGATGCTAAAGTATTTTTGGGTCTTTTACTTGGAATAAAATATGAAGATGATAGGCTAGATGATAAGCAAGAGGTGATGAATCATATTAAAATTTCTTTAAGAGTTTTTATTGAATGTTTATGTAGAAAAGCTAATGCAAAAGGTTGTTCATTTATTATTGTATTTGAAGATTTGCATTGGATAGATAGTATGTCATTACAAACCGTTGAATATCTTTTGCAAACATTTAACATACAAGATAAACGAGATAGCTCTAGTTTAGCTGTCCCATTATTTATAGGAACTTACAGAAATGAGTATAAAGTCAACTCTTCATTGACATCAGAGTGTAATTTTATCGATATATTGTTAGACCCTTTAACCAAACAATCTTCTTTAGAACTCATCGATGAGCTGACACAAGATACTAAAATAAATGAAAAGAAGAAAATAGAATTATATGAAAAATCATTTGGGAATCCATTTTTTATTGAGGAGTGGGTTAGCTTAATTAAAGAAAAAGATATAAGTGAGACCATTGATAGAAGTCAGGAGTTAACTGATGATTATGCGATCCCAAATACACTTAATTCTCTTATTTTAACTAGAATAGATTCATTAGAGAAAAATCTTAAAATATTATTGCAAAAGGCAACAATAATTGGAGAAGAATTCTTCATAAAGATACTTTCTTTATTAGAAGAAAAACTGGGATTAAAAAAAGATATAAAAAAACCTGTAGATGATCTTGAAACGGAAAATTTTATTCAACATTTTTTAAAGCAAATTGATCAATATAAGTTCAAACATATTTTAACAAGAGACGTAGCATATAGTACAATTTTAAAATCAAACAGGAAGGTTTTGCATCGATCAGTAGCAGAGGTTATTGAAAATAATTTTCCAGATATCATAGAGAAATTTTACTATGATTTAGCGATTCATTATGATCATGCTGAAGAATATAGTAAAGCGCTTGATTATTTGCAAAAATCAGGAAATAAATTCCAAAATCTAATGGATATGAAAAATGCGCTTCTTTGTTATGAAAGAATAATCAATATATATAGCCAAGAGGAAATGAAGAAAGATACCCTCTACTATGCTTCGCAAAATCAGATAGGTAAAATATATGGACATTTAGGTAAAACAAATGAAGCAATATCATTATTTACTTCATTATTAAAATCTGAAGATAAGATTGATCAAGATGTATTATCGGTAATGTTTTTTCATTTAGGTGATGTCTATGAAAATATTAGAAATAATGATTTATCATTGAAAAATTATTCAAAGGCTCTTGAATTGAGTAAAAAAATAAATGATGAAGATTTGGTTGCGAAAATTCAAAGGTCAATAGGACTTGTAATGATGAATACTGGCCAGTTTGATAAAGCTATGGAATGTTTTAAAGTTCATATGAACCATTTTACTAAAACAAAAAATAAAATTCAGATTGCAACTATTACTGGTAGTGTAGGAGCTATTTATCTACATCAAGGAAAATTAGATGATGCAGCTAAATTTTTTGATAAGCAAAAAGTTTTATGTGAGGAACTTGATTCTAAACAACTATTACAGCAAGCACTTGGTAATTTAGCTCTAATTAATAATATTCAAGGAAATTACAATAGTGCTCTTGCAAAATTTGATGAAATATTAACTATTTGTGAAGATATCAATGATAAGTTCAATATTTCAAGCACATATGGAAATTTAGGAATTGCATATAAAAATATAGAAGATTATAAGAGTTCTATTGAACATTATAATCTGCAGCTTGAAATTGCTGAAAAATCAGATTATAAAAGGCATATTTGTAGCGCTTACACTAATTTAGGTAAGGTCTATCATTTAACTGGAGATTTTAATTCTGCTAATGATTATTTTGAAAAATCTAAAAAAATCATCTTGAATATAAATGATAAAATTGAAGAGTCAACCTTATATGGATGCAAAGGAATGCTGTATTTTGATATGGGAAGATTAGATGATGCGCTTAAAATATATGAAAAATCTAGAAACATCTTCACAGATTTGAATATTATAAGAGGTGAGGCTCTTGTTGATTTAGAAAAAGCAAAAATTTTGCTTCTCAAAGGTGATTATAAAGAAGCAGATCAACAGCTTACTCTTGCTTCAGAAGTTTTTGAGAAAATTGGAGATTTGCCTTTTTATGCACAATCAATGATGTTGCATTCAAAAGTAAAACGTCATTTAAAAGATTTTAAAAGTGCAGGTGTTTTTATTGAAAAGGCTATAGATGTATCACAAAGAATCAATTCTGAGAATTTAATAAATGAATCTTTAGTCCAAAAAGAAATTATTACTATGTATAAAACAAAAAATTCAGATTCTTTATTAGCTTTTTCTGTTAAAAAAGATAGAGATATAAATGCTGAGCTTCTAGCATATATTCATTTTAATCTTTGGGAATTTGCAAACATTGAATCTTCTAAAATTAGTGCACTTAAGCTATATGAAAATTTATATAATAATACTCCTAAATATTCATATAAGCTAAATATTGATAAACTATCATAATGTGATACCAATCAATCCTCAGTAAATACAATTTTGATTTTTGGTAAAAAAAAGGTACTTTCTTGTCAGAATTATATACTGTAAAGTAACACTTAATTTATCCTTAGGAGGAGTTTATGTTTAAAAAGTTGCTAATCTTATGTTTATTCACCCTCACATTTTCTGCTGAAATCACCGATATACAGGCATCTCAAAGAACCGATGGTTCTGGAATAGTTGATATCTATTATAGATTAACTGACTATTCTGAGATTCCATCTTTCACAATTACAGCTGAAATAAGCTTTGATAATGGAGTTACCTTTAACTCTATTATGCCAGGCGATCTATCAGGAGATGCAGGTGATAATGTTGCGCCAAACAATGATGATGGAGATGAATCTTTAAAACATATTCAATATCATGCCCCAGATGGACAATTTACAGAAACAGCTGTGATTAAAATTTTAGGTGAAGGTCATTATGTTACAAGTGATTTACCATTTGCAATGGTACCAATTGAAGCAAGTAGTTCTATTACCAATTTTGCTGATGAAGTAATTGATTACACTTATGAGATTATGCAACATGAGCTAACAAATGCAGCCCTGGTAGAGTGGCTTGAAAGTTATTCATTCCATACGGCAATGAATTTTGATTCTGATGATACATGGCAGACAGAAAATGCCGCTTATAACTGTTTAGATTATATGTCTTTTTATGATCAACCTGAGTGGGGTAATGAGATTGACGGATGTACAGATCCCAATGCATTTAACTATAATCCTTTTGCAACTATGCAAGCGGGAGCTGAGTGTGTATATGTAAATAATCTTGGATGTTATGATTCTGATGCAGTTAATTATGATTGGGATGATGGTGGGCAATCTTATAATGATTGCTCTTGTAGTTATGTACAGATTGTATCTCAAGAGGAATTACCTGATGATGGTGATAATGAAGATGGAGGAGGTTGGGGAAATGAATGTTCTTTTGGTGAAGGTGGTGGTGAAAATGGATGGAGTTTTAATAATTTAGATAATAATTATATTTATTCTATAAGTGGATGTGCTGATGAGAGTGCATTAAACTATATTGGGCAAGATTTTATTAATCAATGTGAAAATAATCAATCATCTCAAGGCGATGATTGTTGCACATTTGTATCTGATGAAAGTGCATGTGTGTATGTATGTGATGAGGAATACCCTTGGAATAACCCAACCTATGATTCATGGCCATATGTAAAAATAGTAGATTTTAACACTACAGATATTTTTTGGTCTGGTTCAATAGAATATCCTGAGGGAGAAGATTATCAATATTGTGATGATCCTTATGCAAATTGTCCAGGAGAAGTGATTTCTGGTTCATTTAATATTGCTGAGGAAACAAGTGGTGATACACCTTTTGGCTATGGCCCATATCCTGTAAGGTTTGATATAGATGATTGTATTCACTCAGTTGTACTTACCTTGTATATGGATTATTTTGGTTTAAGAGTTCCAACTGGAGGTGAATGGGTGAAAGCAGCAAGAGGTGACGATCAAAGATGTTGGCCCTGGATGGATGGTTCATGTGAAAATGATGGATTAGATTATTGTGATGATTATTACATGTGTTTATTGGGTAATGAGCCATGGGAATGTGAGACTGAGGTTCAAAATTGTATTAATGAATGTAATCAGGCTACTGATGATTGTTGGAATGAACACCAGGATGATGGTGGAATCTGTTTATTAAACTGTTTTAATACTACCGAAAATGAGGAATGTTCATCTTGTACAGATTATATTGATGAAGAGCTATTTGGACTTGGACAATGTTTTGATTCAGATGGTGATGGAACAGGTGTTGCGTGTTGGTGTGATCCTGAAGGAACTCAAAATCTAGTAGGTGCTTGTTCAGAATGTTTGGAAGAATGTAACATCAATATAGATGGTGGTGATGATAATTGTGATTTATATAGTCCAAATTCCGAAAATTCATTATGTGTTGATGAGCTTATTGATTGGAATGATGATGGAGTAATTGATAATCCAAGTTGCGTAGGTGGAGATTATGAAGATTTTTGTGTTCCCCAAACCTGTATTGATGATGATTGTTCAGGTGGCTGTAGTGCTCAGAATTGTTTTAATGATGAATGCAATTACAATTGTCTTGGAATGACTGATTGTAATAATTCTATAAATGATTGTTCTGACTGTGTTTCTACAGATTTCGGATCATTAGATAATTATGTTAATAATAATGAATTTGAGGAAACAAATTATATGTCTTATCTATTCAAAGATAGATTCAACTTATTTTCAGCAGATACAAATAACGATCCAAATCAACGTTGGGCATTAAAACCTGTACACCATTATGACGGTACAGGAGAAAATGGTAGAGATGGGAGAAGTCCTTATGGGATTTACAATATGATAGGAAATGCTCCTGAGGTTGTTTTTAAAGATAATACATATTTTTTAATGGGTTTATCACCTACCTGGGATTATAATAATGGGGCTAACAGTTTATGTAATGACGATGATTGGAATAATGGTCAGGCTATTCCACTTTTAGATGACCCCTGGAATTTTCCACAACAAAGATTTTTTGGAGTTAGACTGGTTAGAACATCTAATTAAGAATATATGAGAAAATATATCTTTATATTATTTTCTGTTCTTCTAGTATCTACTGTTAAGACAGAAGATATTTACATTAATAGCATATCAAGTGCCTTTACGCTTGATACTCAAAGTCCATATATCCAAGTTATTACTCCAGAGGCTGGTAATTCTTATAGCCTGCAAGATAATCTGATTATTAGTTGGGATGCAAATGATAATCTTCCGCTTGGATATGGTTCAATTGAGATATTTTTAAAATCTGGAATAGCATCATTATATGAGACTATTGCACTTGTTGAAAATTCTGGTTCTTTCACAATTTCAATTGCTGATATTCCAATAGATAATCCAACAAATCTACATAATAGTATTAAAATTATAGC
>Ga0066850_10001404_pt1 | contig 12670 bp, 3 predicted proteins | sample ETNtaG_4_FD_67282 | JGI IMG/M metagenome (GOLD analysis project Ga0066850, IMG submission 67282) | Marine microbial and viral communities from oxygen minimum zone, Eastern Pacific Ocean - ETNP201406SV67 | ecosystem: Environmental > Aquatic > Marine > Oceanic | place: Pacific Ocean: Eastern... | reverse complement strand
CGTTTTGATCCACAGAGTTAACATCCAATTCAATCTGAATCTCAAGGACTCCTTCGCCCCATCCCGAGTCCTTCCACGGCAATAGTGCTTGGTATTCGTTTACAGCATATGCAGTATGGTTTTCGCCATCATATCCCGGATAAGTCCTCAGATGCAACTCATTGAGTGACTCGTATTCAGACATCCGATTTCACGCAACAAGAACTTTCTAACAAACTCTCCGTTGTTTTTACGCTTATTCAGTGGTAGTCCCGCCCGGATTCGAACCAGGGTCCCCGGGACCAAAACCCGAGATGATGGACCACTACACTACGGGACTCCGTACCCTCCCCTGTGCCCACACTCTTTGTATTTGACGGACTTCAAGCCGTCAATATCAAGCACCAATCTCCCTGCCACGACTCGTGCGTCGTAGACTCGTGACACTAGTTCTGACTCTCCTAATATCCTCTTCTCTCCCATCAATGGCATTCGAGGAGTCCTCGGAAGCTCATTCAATGGTGGAAAATAACCCCCTAGCTTTAGACGACACTCCTTTTTTTGCTAACCCATGGACTGATGCCTCCTTGCTGGAAAGGGTTGATTCCGGACAGGATGAGGTCTGGGTCACTGTCATCACCAGCTCCCTTGCGCATCTCGACTCTTGGCAGCGGAAGACCGGCTCGATCGATAGACAAGCACCACCGGGACCCGGAGAGTCGATGTCCCAAAGCGACTTCGTCTCCAGGGGAATCGATCATCGCACCTTCTGGGTCAACTCTTCCCTGTTCATGAAACTAAACTCAGTCCCCGGGGTGATCGCCCTGCTAGATGCCGAGAAATCGCCCGAGCCATACGGTATCATGCCAACTGGCCCGACCCCCAATACAGTCAGATCTGGCGAGATCCATGGCGCCAATGACGCATGGGAGATGGGATATTCCGGAGATGGGCTGATTGTCGCAGTGGCAGACACTGGGGTCGACTTTGGGCATCCGGATCTGAATGGGACCCAGGCAAGGGTCGAATATGAAAATTCGACGTACGATGGTTGGCCACTAATGTTCGATCATAACAGCATGTATGCCTGGATGGTGGATGGCGATGCATATCCGGAGTCGAACACGTGGTACGCTGACACCTCGATTACAGATTTCGACAATGATAGCGACGGCCTTCTGGACCAGTCCGGATTCAACATTTCTGGTTTGAATGAGTCGATTTCCGGAGAGTACCACCTCGGAGAGCATCCTGATTCGAGACTTCGCGACAAAGCCGGGGGAGACGTCCCCATCCTTGTGGTCGACGACCGGATCTCGGGTCTCTATGAGACTGTTTGGCCCGATACCGACCGTGACGGTTGGTTCGGAAACGAGACCCCGATGCGCCCTGGAGAGGAGACATCTGGAAGGGATACCGACGGCGACGGACTGTGGGACATCTCTGCAGGACTCGTCTACTGGGTTTCCGATGGGATGAACGGGGTGCCCTACGGTTCGACATACTCTGCAAGGCACGGATACTCGGACAGGATAGCAGGGCCGGGGAACCTCACCCTATTCATGCTGGAGTCCGGGAGCCACGGGACCCTATGCGCCAGCGCAATCTCTGCACAGGGGGTAGTTGACGATGGAAGGGTTCTGGGCATGGCCCCCAATGCTACGATATCGTCCATCGGTAATCACTACTCAGGGGGGCACTCATTGGATGCCTGGAGATTCATTGCAGAGGGATACGACGGTGATCCGAAAACCCCAGACCAGCCTCACATAGGATCGTTCTCCTTCGGCTACTCTTCCGTTGACGACTCCGGCTCTGATGGGTATTCCCTGTATCTGGACTGGCTGACCCGGGTTTACAACTCAAATGCCACTTATGCCGTCGCAATCGGGAACGGCGGCCATGGCTTCGGGACTACCAAGGTCCCAGGGGCAGCTCATGGGGTATTCTCAGTCGGCGCATTCAGCAGCAGGTCCTCCGACTCTTGGGGCCAGAGTGCACCTTGGTCAAATAGGGGCCCAAACGTCGTCGGGAGGATGGACCCAGACATCGTTTCCGTAGGATGGTCTGCTACTGGCGACATGCCACTCAATAGTTATGACAACGCAAACCAGGCCTGGACTACTTGGGGGGGTACTAGTCTGGCAACCCCAGTTGTGGCAGGCCTCCTTGCACTCGTGGAGGAGGCTTGGATAGGCCAAACAGGACAGCACCCGGATTCCCAGGAGCTTCGTGACTTCGTCCTATCTACGGCCGATGATCGGGGATACGAACCATTCGTCCAAGGGGGGGGTTGGATGAATGCCTCACGGGCGGTTCGTACCCTTGAGGGAGAAAATGGGACGTGGGCCGCATCTCCTGCTCAATGGAACACTGGTTGGTTCCACGGCAAGCACAGGGATGCTAACCTAAACTCGATTAGCCCAGGTGAGTCTCAGATTTTCGACGTCCAGTTCAACAATCCCAGTGAAGCGGAAATCCAATTGAACCTGACTCCTGTGACATTCCAACCACTCGCACATGAGGTTCTGATTTGGAACAGCACCGGGAATGGTACCGGCGGGGGGGAGAATGGCACATGGGACGGTCATCAGGGAGACAGGCCAGATCTGTTGATCCCGATCCATATCACTAACGACTCAAACTATCAACTACCGGCGGAAACGGTGCAGTTCAGAGCCAGAGCGACCATTCAGTACGAGGCCTTCGATCATGATCTCGATAGATCATCAATGGAGAGGGTGTACCTGGAAGTATTCCGCTGGAGCGACTTTGACGGCGATGGCGAGTACCACAATGACACGGATTCGGATGGGATGGTGGACGAGTCTGAGTGGGGGGAATCGGACGAACTCGAGGAAGTGACGTATTGGTGGTCACATGGGCCCCAGGCCGAGGTAAGGGTCGGACTTCCGTTCGAGGATGCTAGAGACGGCCTCCTTCTAGGGGTCTGGAGGTATGACGACTCGCCATCCGGGCTAGATTCCGTCAGGATCGAAGTCGACTGGACTTCTTTCGGCGTTTCTGAGGACGAGTGGATTTCAGTTAGCGACTCAATCACCATAGGCCCAAGCACGGAACTGTCACTCCCAGTTGCCGTCTCCGTTCCCGATGAGGCTACTCCGGGACTCCACCAACACGGAATCAGAGTGGAGACTTCCTCAGATCCGAACTCCACAAGGAGTTGGACCCTACCTATTGTTACTAATGTCCCATGGGCAGGACCATTCTCCCTTCTCCCAGACCCCCTGGATGGCAATCCCGCAAACCAGACCCTTTACTCGGAGTCTTGGATCAGCGGTGCGATGCGTTGGGGGTGGAGGCCCGAAAGCGGAGATTGGAGATTCCTGACAGTCGATTGGCCAGAGGAACTCGATGATGGGGGGGCTGTAATCCTCGATGTCGACTGGGACGACAACCCGTTCACGGACATCGACGTACTATGGCTGTCAGAGACTGCCCACGAATACTCCGATGAGGATCCAGACGCATATGGCCCTAGCACATTCTTCATCGAAGAAAGATCCGTCAACAACCATGCTACTAGCGGGCAACACAACTGGGGCACATACACTGGGACCTCGAGGGAGACATTCGCCGTTCCGGCCACCCCTGGGATCCACCAGTTGGTCCTCCACACAGCGTTGCACGGTGTCGAAACCAACGATAACCCCCTCAATATCTCTGTCGGCTACATCTCTGCCGAGTCCTCGGGATTCAGCAAGACCGTATCGGACTGGTCCGAGTCAGAGGGCAATGACACCGCACTAGTTGTCTCGACAATGCAACTGCCCGTAGAGTCCGTTTCAGCACAAGGATGGGTCCAGCCAATTAGTCTAGACAATCAGTCGGCATTTCAGGATGAGCCAAACGACAAGATGACCGCATCCTGGTGGCACAACCTGTCCATAGATGCTGCAACCGAACTTTCTATCTCCATGGACTCCTACGACAGCAGCGACTTGGACCTATTCATCTTCTACGATGACGACGGCGATGGGGCCTTCTCCTCGGGAGAGGAGGTTTCTAGGTCGTGGGGCGGGACCTCTTCTGAGTCAATTTCCCTATCCAACCCGCAGGATGGCAGATACGGGGTGGCCGTGCACGGTTGGTCCGTGGACGGGGAATCGTCCAGGTTCTGGATAGATATCGATGTCATTGCCGGAGAATCACTTGACTCCCCATCATTCCATGAACTCAATGAATCCACCATCGCCAGCATGTGGCCGTCTGGGTCCGATTCTCTCGGGGGGATGGTTCCAGAGGGCGCTATCGAGCTGAACCTAAGCTACCAAAGGCCACCCGGGGAAGGGGATTGGACCGGTTTCATCGATATCGTCCTGGAAGGGGGTGCACTGATCAGGCTCCCATACCAGTACGAGTTAGTCGAGCTGGACCCCGAGGTATCTTTCACCACCCCTCAGAACCTAACGGAGACTAACTCCCAGATCCCGGTCAGACTACATGCGATGGACATCGGGATGGGATTCAACATCTCAGAATTGTCCTGGACTTGGCCATCGAACAATTCAACCTTCCCTGCAGACTCTGTTTGGGGCCTCGACACCAATGGCAGCATGCATGAACTGACTGACGTATGGAACGGTATTGCGAATGGCACAGAGTCGGCGCTAATGAGGGAGGTTTGGGTCAATTCAACCCTGCCTGCTAACGAGACTTTGTTCCATTTCCAGGCATCGGTTACAGATGCATCCGGTCGCTATTCGGAAACCAGTCTAGCAGTCTCCTACGATGTGACATCGCCAATCCTGGCATTGTACGGAGTTCCGTGGATTTCCGAGTCTCAGACACTGGATTTCCAGATCCAAACTGAGCCCGGGGCCATGCTAGTCGTGAACGGAGAACCGACGTCTATCAACGAATCCGGATTGGCAAGCATGTCCATCGAGCTGGAAGCTTCCACGATGGGTGTTTTCGATGGTCTGATTGAGGACCAATCCTTCTTTTACAATGCCCCATCAAACGAATTCTCAATCTCGTCTTCCGATAACGCTGGCAATGTTGCCCACACATACTTCCAAGTGGTACATGACCCCAATCCACCATCGGATGCGACGCTTGTTTCCTTGCAGGATCAAGCATCATTCAACTATGGCTCGGAAGACCTCCAGAATCCGATAAACATCAGTAGCGGCGACCTGGTCCTGGAAATCCCGGGAGATACCAGGGAATGGTGTGTCCTCGTACTTTATTTCTCATGGGTTCAGACTTCGGAATGCTCACAGGGAAGCCATCCTGAGATATTTAACGGAAGCACCGGGTACCCAATTAACGGGACACTTCAGTATCCCTCCACAAGGACAGTCTCAGCACCCTTGTCACTGGACGGACTAGGGGAAGGTGAGGTAACGATCTTCGTTTCACTCGAGGATTGGGCGGGAAACACCCATCAGGAGAATTGGTCATTGATCATGGACACGAATCCCCCAGAAGTCTCATGGGCACTCTCGCCATCCTATGGTGCCCAGTTGGGCGATCACATCCAGAACCTGTCTTGGTGGTCCTCAGAGGAAGTCACACTCAGAGTCACAGTAAACGGCCATGAGCTACCCGTCCAGGTCGGAACCTCCGGATTCCGGAACCTCATTCTAAACTCCACTGGAGATCAGATCTTCTGCATCCAAGCAACCGATCGAACTATCCACCAGGATAACCAAAACTCATTCAACGAATGCAGGATCATGGAACTCCCAGAGGTGGGATACGACACCGACGTCTCAGTGAGCAATGAGCCGCTTGTATCACTAGATAGCATAGAAATCTTCCTAGATAGGCACCATTCACAAGAGATCCGCTGGACAAGCATCACCACCGGAAAGACGGGGGTGGTCGCCCCCGGTGACAGTATCGCTATGCTCAACCTAGATCTGGTGGAGGGGGAGAACGAATTCCTCATCGAGATCGACTCCCTGGATAGCACCGACTCGTACTCAATTTCCATCGAGAGAGACTCAACACAACCTGTTCTGGAGTTCTACGAAGAGGGGTATGGATCCTCCACCCTAAGCCCCAACAGGGAAATCAGCGGAGAATGTGAGCCTGGACTGCTGGTCAGAATCAGCAGCGAGGTCCAGACAAGGGACCTATTTTGCCCCGAAGACGGCCAGTTCACGATTGCCATCGTGATTCCAGACGAACCTGGTTCTCACGTCATCGAGGGACTCTCCACGGATGCCGCCAAGAACTCCATGGAATACCAGATTGTAGTGCAAAAGCAGGTCTGGTTAGACTGGGCTATTGACGATGCCAGGTCATCAGGGACGATGATCTGGGTGTTTTCACTTGGTGGGACGGTCATCCTATCCTTGATCGTGGTCCTGACTCTAAGGATCTCAAGAAGACCAGCCAAGGGTGGATAGACCATCCCAAACCTCATGTCCGCCCCTCTTACGGATTGGCACATGGGAATACGAACAGTAGGGGTTGTCGGCTCCGGACAGATGGGAAACGGAATCGCCCAGGTTGCGGCATGCTCCGGGATTGGAGTCACTATGGTGGACATAAAGCAGGAGTTCCTAGACAGGGGGATTTCTTCAATCTCCAATTCACTGGAAAGGCTGGTCTCAAAGGGGAGGATGAGCAGGGAAGAGGCCGAATCAGCTTTCTCACGCATCGACTATTCAGTTGGTCTGGGAGCCCTCTCGGACTGTGACCTGGTCGTGGAGGCGATCCCCGAGATCCCCGAGCTAAAGTTCTCCACATTCGCCGAACTAGACTCCATCTGCAAGCCGGAAGCCATCCTTGCGAGTAACACTTCCAGCATCTCGATCAATGATATCGCAGCACACACTAACAGGGCAGACAGGGTGATTGGGATGCACTTCATGAATCCAGTCCCGATAATGAAACTCGTCGAGATCATCAATGGCAGCCAGACCTCAGAGGAAGTAACCGCCGAAGTCATAGGGGTATCAGAAAACATGGGGAAGACCCCACTTTCTTGCAAAGACTCCCCGGGTTTCGTTAGCAACCGCATACTAATGCCAATGATAAACGAAGCCATCCTTACCCTCCAGGAGGGGGTTGCCGAGCCAGAAGCAATAGATGGGATAATGAAAATGGGTATGAACCACCCAATCGGACCACTTGCACTGGCGGACTTGATCGGCCTGGACACCGTAATGCACATCATGAACGTACTCAGGGAAGGCCTAGGCGACGAGAAATACGCACCAGCGCAACTCCTCGAGAAGATGGTGGGGGATGGCTCACTTGGAAGAAAATCCGGCTCCGGCTTCTACTCGTACTAATCGGCATACTCGCGTGCGGTGTACATTCTACACCATTTTTCACCAACATTCAATACTCTCGGGCCCACGGGTAAGGTCATGCACAGGGTCCCGAATGCAACCCGGCTGGTAGTCGCAATACTCCTGCTGAGCCTTTTCTCGATGCCAACCATGGCCGATGATGACGCAGGTTCTGGAGCAGATGCAGGCAGCTCAACTAGCACTGCGACCAACCTCACAGCATCCAATGCCACTTACTACGGGAATCTCTCCAGTACAGATACGGAGGACTTCTACTCAATATCCATGCCAAATGGATCCGCTCTAGCAGTTGGGCTGACCTCTCCTACATCAGCAGACTTCGACCCTTACGTTTACGACTCTTCAGGCTCCCTGATAGACTACAGCTACACGACGCAGGCATACGAAGAGGCATCAACAAACGGGACATCCGTGGGTGGGACAGTGGTCTACATTGAGATTCGGCAGTACTCCGGCTCCGGGCAATACGAGATGCAGATCTGGATCTTCCCTGATTCTTCCCCCCAGCAGAATGACGCAAATTCCGGAGGCGATGCCGGCTCCTCCTCGTCCACCTCACTGCCTCTCAGCTCATCCAACCAGACAGTAAGCGGGTGGATTTCAGACTCATTCGACACTTATGACTGGTACAACATCTCAGTGCCCTCCGGAAACGGCGTCTTCGCCACCATGAGTTTCCCTAACGCGACTGGGAACGCCCAACTAGCGCTCATCGAGTCATCCGCCACCTATTACATCAATTACGACTATTCAGCACCCTTCGAGGTCACTAGCAATGGTACCAACGTCGGAGGAGACTTCGTCTACGTCAGGGTCTATTCAGGATCCGACGAGGGGAACTACTCACTGAACATAAGCTTCTTCTCCACCGCAGGGCAACCAGGGTCGAACCAGGACGACGCAGGCTCGGGCTTAGATGCGGGGAATAGTGCAACCTCGGCTCTTCAGATCAATATGACGGGGAACTCCTCAACCTTCGAAGGCTGGGCAGATAACAACTGGGACTCGAACGACTACTACTCCGTCTTCGTCCCTACCAATTGGACCTCCTGGGCATCACTCTCCTGGACTAACACCTCCGCCGATATGGATCTCTACCTGTACGACTCAAGCCAGTCGATAATCTCATACTCGTACAACGACAACCCGGAGGTGGTCTCCGGCAACTCCTCGTCGATTGGAGGGACCACAATCTACTACCGAGTCGTCGCTTACACGGGCAACGACCTATACTACAATCTGACGATCGAACTCGGGAACCTGTCCGATAGCCCCGCATTCAACCAAAACGACGCCAACTCCGGTGGAGATGCGGGTGACGACTTCTCATCATCCCTAGCGCTCCCCAATGGAAACGGAACCTACTATGGGTGGATTTCGGACTCCTGGGACAACAACGACATCTACAGCATCCAGATCCCATCCGGATATGCCATAGAGGCAAACCTGTCATGGAACAACTCGGCCAACGACTTCGACCTAGGCCTCTACGACTCCTCCCAGTCCATGATAGACTCCAGCACCGCTGACAACCCAGAGATCGTAGGCAGCGGTTCGACCGATGTCAGCAACTCCACGGTCTACGTCCTCGTACAGGCCCCCTCTAGCTGGTGGAGCAACGGCGGAGAGGGCAACTACACCCTCGTCATCGAGCTGGTGAACCAGTCCGACGTCCCAGGGCTCAACCAGAACGACGCCTACACCGGGGGCGACGCCGGCGACGAGTTCTCCAATGCGACCCCGCTCGTGAATGCGACCCCGGTCCACTCGGTATGGCCCGGATACGCAGACAGCGGCTCCGATTCATATGACTACTACCAGGTCTACCTCCCAGTGGACCACGGAATCACAGTCGAGCTCTCCCCGGGTTACGGGCAGTCGAACTGGCTAACTCTCTCGCTTTACGACAGCGCTAACAGCCAGGTGGACTACGACTACTACTCGAACCCACAGTCCGTGTCCACAAACGGGACTGGGACGAACCTTGGCGGGACAAACGTCGTCATCGAGGTTTGGGCCTATGACGGAGGGGCGGAGTACAACCTCTCACTATGGATCTTCAGCCTGGATGCGGACGGCGACGGCTTCTACGACGAAGACGAGTACGCCTGCGGCTCTGACCCGTTTGACAATGCAAGCACTCCAACCGACACGGACGGTGACGGGATATGCGACCCGCTGGACGAGGACATAGACGGCGACGGGGTGGATAACGCGAACGACTCCTTCCCGGATGACGCCAACGAGACCAGCGACAACGACGGCGATGGAGTCGGTGACAACTCCGACCCAGACGACGACAACGATGGTTGGAGCGACTCCGACGAGTACTCTTGCGGGACAGACGGACAGGACTCCGCATCAACGCCGGAAGACCTCGACTCTGATTGGATATGCGACGTCCTCGACGAGGACATAGACGGCGACGGATACGAAAACCAGTTCGATGCCTTCGACTACGATGCCAGCGAGTGGAACGACACCGATTCAGACGGGATCGGGGACAACTCCGACGGGGACGATGACGGCGATGGGTTCTACGACGGGGTGGAGGTCGATTGCCTGTCCGACCCACTGGACTACTCCTCCACGCCCGAAGACACCGACTCGGACGGCGTATGCGACCAATTGGACGACGACGTCGACGGGGACGGAATCGGGAACGACTTCGACGACTTCCCGTTCGACGACTCCGAGAGCACAGACTCCGACGGGGACGGTCTAGGGGACGTATCGGACCCAGACGACGACAATGACGGGTATCACGACCCATTCGACGAATTCCCACTGGACCCTAGCGAGTGGGCCGACAACGACGGGGACATGATAGGGGACAACGCAGACCCAGACGACGACAACGATGGTTGGGATGACTTGGACGAGGCAGCATGCGGGACGAACCCATCACTGTTCCAGTCCGCCCCAGACGACTGGGACGGAGACAGAATATGCGACGTGATCGACCCCGACGACGACAACGATGCGTGGAATGACACGATCGATGCCTTCCAGTTCGACTCCAACGAGTGGGACGACCTCGACGGGGACAACCTCGGATCCAACGCCGACCCCGACGACGACGGAGACCTCTGGAGCGATGACGACGAGCTGAGCATCTGCGCTACCGACCCCAGAGACGCAAACTCCGTCCCCCTGGACACCGACGGAGACAAGACCTGCGACAACCTCGACGACGACGACGACAACGACGGCGTACCAGACTACGACGACGCATTCCCGAAGGACAGAACGGAGTCCATGGACACGGACGGGGACGGCCAGGGCAACAATGCCGACACGGACGACGACAACGATGGCTGGGCAGACGTCACTGAGGTAGTATGCGACACATCCTCGATAGCCTCCAGCGAGGTACCGGCTGACTTCGATGGGGACCTGACATGCGACCTGATAGATCCAGACGATGACAACGACGGCGTCCCCGACTTCGAGGACGCTTTCCCCTACGACTCCGAGGAGTGGGTCGACAGGAACTCCGACGGCCTTGGCGACAATGGCAACCCGCTCACGATCATGGACAAGATGAAGCTCAACCCCGGAGTTTCCATCGTGGCAATCGGGAGCATCGCAGCAGTGCTGTCGGGTACCATGGCATTCCTCTTCGGAAGGAGCAAGAGAGAGGAAGAATACGACGAAGACCAGGGTTGGGGGGACGAGGAAGATGAGGATGGCTACTACGAAGATTGGGAGTAACCGGAAGAATCGGTGCACTTTCTACACTTTGTGTGTTTTTTTTACTGCAATATTCGTTTTTGACCATATCTCTAAATTACCTGATTATGTATCAAATAATGAAATAATTTTCCTATATTCGAAATAATTTTCCTATTCTAGTAATATTTTTCGTAAATATTTCCGGATTAGTGAAAATATGACAAAGTGAGCATTCTGAGAGATGTTTATATTTGATACAAGTTGTGATAGTCACTAAGTGACGCCTATGAATAAGAATGCAACAAGATCAGTAAATCTGACACTGCTAATGATAGTCTCGGTATGCCTACCGATGTTGGGGGCCATAGATGCCCCCGCAGAGCTCGATAGAGCCGGTGAGCGAGGAGACACCATCGCCAACTGCCAGGGGAATGACGCCTGCAGGGGAACGGATGCGGGGAACACCTTCGCAACCCACCACAACCTGACGGACGACTTCTCCTGGAATGGCGATGAGACGATAACGTACTACGGGAGTATGAACGCTACTGTTTACGACTCGTTGGGCGACAACAACAACGACGGGTACATCCTCGATCTGCCCGTCGGATACGGATTCACCGCCGCTCTGTCCTGGAACCACTCTGGTCAGGGATACAACGACGACAACGCGTTCAGACTCGCCCTAGGGCCCGGCGATGGCGGCATGACGTCCTACTACAACGGCGACTGGGGCTACACCTACCAGTCCGCTACCGGAGGGCCAATCACAATGGGGACCGACGGAACCATGGAAGGCGGCGACTGGGGAGGATGGTACGACGCAGACCCCCCAATCGACATGGCCGGAGACTCGGGAGTCATCTGGGTATGGTGCCACAACTGCTACCAGGCCGGGATCACCCAGGACTACACTCTGAACATCAGTGTCTGGACCGGAGACGGCGGTCAGATGGGAGACGTCACTTCTCCCGCATACGACCCTACCGGCACTCTCCTTGACATGCCGGACGAGCCCATGAGTTGGAACTACCAGACGGGCGACTTCGAACTCGCAGCCGGAGAATCAGCAGACGTCGTGGTGACATTCTGCGACGTCTGGTGCGACCCTGAGACATCCATCGACGTAACCAAGCCAGACGGAACAATGGACTCGTACTCCCTGACTGACTACTTCACCGGACCAGTTGGATCCTACTCCGACGCCGGGACCTACACAGTCGAGAAGATCGACACCTACGGCGACGGAGGAATGGGGCTGATAGTTGCAAAGTCACTTGGCAACTTCAGCAGCTTCCTCGAGGTCGACGAGTTCAACTTCGAGGACATGGCATCCGGTCACGTCGACTCGACCGACACATCAGACGTCTACGCGATCTACCTGCCTGAGAACTACAGGGCAAACATCACTCTGGACTGGGAAACCACCGCGGACCTCGATCTCCAGCTTTACTCAGACTTCGACCCCGAAACCGAGACGCTCTCGGGGATGTTCGAGTACTCGTGGTTCGACCAGCCCGAATTCATCGACATAGGCCAGCTCGGGGATGAGGCCGTATTCTTCGCAGAGGTCCTGCACTACAGCGGGCCATCCTCCGGCTACACCCTGGATTACCAGACACAGCCAGGGTCCCCGCCACCATGCTGGTTCCAGGACGACGGACACGCACTCGGCGAGGGCAACTTCGTAGGAGGAGGCGATGACGCAACAGAAGGCGCATACG
>Ga0066850_10001403_pt1 | contig 12671 bp, 12 predicted proteins | sample ETNtaG_4_FD_67282 | JGI IMG/M metagenome (GOLD analysis project Ga0066850, IMG submission 67282) | Marine microbial and viral communities from oxygen minimum zone, Eastern Pacific Ocean - ETNP201406SV67 | ecosystem: Environmental > Aquatic > Marine > Oceanic | place: Pacific Ocean: Eastern... | reverse complement strand
AATGGATTTAAACCTGAACATAATCTGGGCCCTATCTCGAATATTAGTATTTGACCAATCGGGAAATGCAGATCTAGCTTTATCAACTGCAATATCCAAATCTCTTGCATCTGAATCTGGAATAGTTGCTATCTCATTATCAAAATATGGAGAAATAACACTAATTGTATTTTCAGACCTACTATCGGTCCATTTATTATCTACCCAATTCCCATAGTCACCAAAAGGAGTAAACTGTATCATGATTTACTATACCTTATTTTTTATTTATTATAAAAATACTAGCGGTAAGCTATTCAAAATAAATAAAAATTCTTAATTCTTAATTGGCGAATCTAAGACCTTAAAAATTTCGTTATTTGTATTGATTTGGACATTGCTTCCTAGGGGCAATGATATGTTTTTAGATCCATGCCCAGCAGGAAAATTATAGATAACTGGGACTTTCATTTCTGAAAAATATTGTTGAAATACTTCATGCATTTTGAAATCTGTAGATTTATCAGAAGGTTCGGTTTCTCTCCTGGAAAACCTACCAATAATAATCCCACTGACAAGATCTAACTTACCAGCAAGTTTTAGCTCACTTAGATAACGATCTATTCTATAAGGAGCCTCACCAACGTCTTCAATAAACAAAATTGAACCTACTGTTTGGATTTCAAAGGCCGATCCCATTGTAGAACAAATAAGCGATAGATTGCCACCAACAAGCTTCCCAGATGCAATTCCTGGGACCATTGTTTGAACTTTTAAGGAATCCCCATATAAATCAAACGGAATCTCATAAGTGTAATCATCGCTATTCATAAGTAATGACCAAAAGTATAATTCAGATATAGGATCAAGTCCATTTTTACTTCCAAGCCCATACATCGGATTTGGGGTATGAAAAGTGATTAGGTCAGCAAGCTGATTAAAAGCAATATGAAGCGCAGTTATATCGCTAAAACCAATGAAAATCTTTGGATTATTTTTTATGATATTATAGTCAAGCATAGAGAGAATTCTTGTGGTTCCGTAGCCTCCAGTTCCTGGAAAAACAGCCTTAACAGATTTATCTCTAAAATAGGCCATCAGCTCGCTCGCTCTTTGTTCATCCGTACCTGCTAAATATCCCCATCTTCTAAAAAGAGATTGTTCCTGAACTATATAAAACCCTTTTTCCTCGAGCCTTGTTTTTGCAAGACTCATACGAACAGAGTCTAGAAAACCTGATGGCGCACAAAATGCGATTGTGTCACCCAATAACAGTGCAGGCGGTTTTCGTATAATTGAAGATGAATCAGATGAACAGGAAAAAATAAATAGAAATGAGAAGATAGCGCTAATCATTATAATATGTTTATTAAGAGATTTCATGCCAAATTCCTATCATAAAAATAATTGATATATTTGTGATAATTCTAACTTTTTATGACCCCATTATTGTATTGTAGATCATTGGCTCAAAGACTAATACTATTATTGTTTTATCTAATAGGCTTTCTCCAGGCCAATCAGGGAAACGAAGAATTCCGGGGAACATGGGTAATCACATGGGACCACATTGATAAAAATAAAGTTGCACCACAGAATATCAGTGACCTTCAGCAAATTATAAATAATCACAAATTGGCAAACATGAACGCAATTCTTTTCCAAGTAAGACAAAGCGGCACAGCATACTATAACTCGTCCTATGAACCTTGGGGCTATTACGCTGGATACCAGGATCCAGGCTACGATCCTCTTGCCAAGGCTATTGAATTCGCACATGAAAAAGGTTTAGAGGTACACGCTTGGTTTAATGTGTTCCAGACATCTAGCACACACCCCGGTTCCCCAGCATATGAACACCCGGAGTGGATATGTCGTGACCAGAATGGAACCCCAATGTCATCCTATAGAGCCCTCTCTCCAGGACTCTCCGCAGTGAGAGAGTATACAATAAAGGTGGCCATGGAGATTGTTAATAACTATGATATAGATGGCCTACATCTTGATTATGTAAGGTGGAATGAACATACCAACAGTATCAGACATTCCACAGATACTGAGTCTGAGATTAGCGCTTTAGATGGAATAATATCCGATGAAAAATTAAGCCAATTAACACAAAATCGTTCAGGGAGATATCTATATGATTATTTACACCCTTACTCTGAGGGTATTCCTAGTGGTTATAGTTCATGGGAACAGTGGTGGAGGTGGAGTGTGACCGAGTTTGTTAGTGCCCTACATGATTCTATCCAGAACGTAAAACCTCACGTTCGATTATCTGCTGCTGTCCTAGGAAAATACAATTGGTCTGGGTGGCAAGGTTATGGCACAGTATTCCAAGATGGCGCCCTTTGGTTTAATGAAGGTTACCTTGACCATTTGATGCCAATGCACTATCACTGGATAACAGTAAATGGATTTATTGGGATGCTCTCTAACGACTGTCCAGAGTGTTGGCTCTCATTTATCCAAGATGGAATTGAATCAGGTCGATCATTTACTGTTGGTCCTGGCTCGTATGTACTAGCAGATAATAATAGCTGGAATAATCACTCATCTATTATTGGTGGTTGTAGATCTATAAATTGGGTTGATGGCTTTCAATTCTTTAGCTATGCGACATGGGATGATAATGATTATTTCGTTCCTGCTGGAGAAACATTCTTTCGAAATCTTTCGAAGATTAAAATAAACCCCATTACAACTCATCCACCTCCGTCACCACCGACACTTGTACTATCGACACTTAATGAGGATCAGTTCCAGCTTATATCATACCCTGGTGAAACAAATGAACCTGTATGGTTAATAACGTATCGATCTCTTGAGCCAAATGCTAGCCCTTATGATGCAGATATTATTGACATTCAGTTTACTCAATCTCCTTCATCAATTATTGACCAACAAGGCATTAACGACACGGCAAATACATATCTCTATTTTTCTACTGTAGCAGACAGATATTGGAATGAGTCTACTATATCTAATATCGTATTCTCTACTAGCTTGCCAATACCAAATAGCTATACCCTAAACCAAAATTATCCAAATCCTTTTAATTCAGAGACGGAGATAATTTTTTCTGTACCAAAACTAAAAAATATAAGAATTGAAATATGGTCTCTTAATGGTAGACTTATAAAAACTCTTTTCAATTCCAGGCTAATGCCTGGTCAGTATAAGGCCAAATGGTTTGGGGAAAATAATTCAGGAAAAATTCAATCTAACGGGATTTATTTTTCTACTCTTTCAGTGGATCAAAAAATAATAAAAACACGTAAGCTACTTTATGTAAAATAATTATCTACCCAGTGGGTTAAATTTATAAAACATTATTCCATCAAACCTAGGGTCTCCATTATTGTTGATGTAATCTAAAAAATCAACCCTTACTGTTTTTAGCTGTTTTGATGATGCGTGTATTAATTCTTTATTATCAATCAAAACACCTTCATGTGCTATTACAATCCCATTTTTAAAATAGGATTTTCGAACAAAGGCTGCGCCACATACATCGGGAAGTTTAGAAAGAAGAGTTTTGTCAATTTGATTTATAGGAATAAAATAAATTTTGTTTTCAGAGGTCCAATTGAGATCAAGAAACTCAGACCCATCAGTCTTTTTATTTAAATCAATATTGACAGAGTCCATATTTTCTTTTTGAATTATAGACTCTGTAATATCAGTTGTATAGGGGTTGTTTTTTATCCTGTCTGATGTATAATGCCAACGCGATTTATAGGTAGGAACTTTACGATTATTTATATCAGGTTTATAGTGGATATCTACCATCTTTTCCCTCGTCTCAGACCAGCTAGAGCTAGTGCTAAAGGCAAGGGATGTGAGAACGTGTACCGTACAGTCAGATGTATCAATTCTCAGTAATGGGTCCGGGTCGGGTTCAATCTCTTCACCAAGTTTAAATATTCCATATGGTGTCCCAATTCTCCAAATATTAATCGCTTTTAATCTATCAGTAAACTTCGGAAACCTTTCATGAAACTCAGGAAGTAATTCCGTCACCTCATCATTGCTTAAAGTCCAAGGATTTGGTAAAGAATAAACCCAATCAAATTGGGTGTCAGCAGTGCACGAGGTAAAAAATAAAAGTAAGATAAATATTTTCATCCTAATCAATCTGAAAATTTAGAGTTGTGCTATTTTCCTGATGCAAAATCGCTGTAATTGTATCTCCTTTTTCTATTTTACCTACGCCAGAGGGTGTCCCAGTATATATTAGGTCACCAGCGACAAGCGGCACGGTTTGTGATAGTAGAGATATAATTTCATTAACAGACCAAATCATTTTATTACTTTCTGATTTTTGTCTGCACTCACCATTCACACTTAAACTAATTTCTAATTTATCTGAATCTGTAGATTCATCCCTCCCAACAATCTCAGATATTGCTGCTGAACCAGCAAAAACTTTTCCACTTAGCCACGGTTTCCCAGATTCTTTCGCTTTTTTTTGTATATCTCTTTTAGTCAGATCGACACCTACTGCATATCCAAAAATCATGTCATTTACTTCAGCGGTATCTATCTTATATCCATCTTTAGATATAGCCACAACTATCTCTACTTCATGATGTAGCTCTTTTGTGTCATTAGGATATTCCAGGTTGTTCCCAGGCAGTAATAAAACCTCAGGTGTCTTTTGAAAAAAAAATGGGACTTCTCTATCTGGATCGCCTCCCATTTCAACCGCATGCTCCCTATAATTTCTACCTACACAATATATATTTCTTGCTGGAAAAGTTGAACTCTGGCCTAAAACAGGGCACGCAACAATAGGAGATGGTTTAATTATCCAGTCCATTTAAACACAGAACAAAATGAAACGCATTATGTTATCGTAGTCTTTATCTTCATAGGATACACTTTTGGGATTAAGCATTACCGCTCCAGGATAATGTGATGCTTTATATGCGTCTACATGTTTCATATATCTAATTACAAGTTTAAACCTACTCGGGTATGCCCAAATGGACTTCTTTAAATCACCATTTAAAGACTCTTCTGACTTTCGCTTAATAATATTTATTGATAGCTCTGGCTGTATACTTATTGAAGAGTCTCCTACGCCATGCATTGTAGAATGTGTAACCGTATTAGGACTAATACTTTCTACTTCTTTACATATAACACTGTCACCTGACACAAAAGTCAGAGGAACATGATATTTTGAAGCTATTGTTCCATGTAATAATAACTCAGAAGCTTGTTTATCGTTTAATGTAATTCTTTCTATTTTTGCGCTTGACATAGTATGGGCCAATGGATTCCCCCCGCTGCCAGCTTTTGAGTGGTACCCAACCATCATCAGAGCATCGAACCGGCTATTTAATTCTTGAACCATTGAATAAGGATGGCCGCTCCAGCCACGTATTAGCTTTGTTCTTTTGGGCAAGTATGATGGTAAAATATTTCTGCCGGAATAGTGAGCGTCTTTGACTAATACTTCTTTAGCGCCAGCTGAAATAGCACCCTCGCAAGCAGCTGCCACTTCTAGAGACATTTGCTTTTGAAACTGAGCATAGGCAGGCTTATTATGGTCAACCTCTTCCCAGTCAGTAACTCCAGTTATCCCTTCCATGTCTGCGCTTAAATAAATTTTCATTCTGAGGCCTATATATACATGGTGAAAAGTAACCCCGCTTTACAAAAAGAAAAAGCCCTCTAAAGAGGGCTTTTTACCTGGCACATATATATCCTTATAGATTGTCTGCATTCTCTTTTAAATAACTGGCAACACCTTCGGCAGTGTTAACCATCCCTGCGTCTCCCTTTTGCCATCCTGCAGCACAGACCTGTCCATTCTTCTCAAAAAACTGCAGCGCTTCTACTATACGAACAACCTCGTCCATATTACGACCCAAAGGTTCATCATTAACAATTTGATGTCGAACTATTCCTTTCTGATCAATAACAAATGTTGCCCTCATAGCAGTCCCAGCTGGATAATAAGAATCACCACCATCAGACTGGATCCCATAAGCTTGTGCAATAGAATGGTCCATATCTGCTGCAAGCGTATATTTTAACTGTCCAACGCCACCATCATTGATTGCTGTATTCCTCCAGGCATAATGTGCGTGGTGAGAGTCTATAGATACACCAACAACTTCTACACCTAGTCCTGTCAAAGCTTCCATGCGATTATCCATCGCAATCAACTCAGATGGGCACACAAATGTAAAATCCAGAGGATAGAAAAATACTACTCCATATTTTCCTTCTCTGGCTGCATTAAAGTTATAATCGTCAACTATTGTGTTATCTGACAATACAGCTTGGGTTGTGAAATCAGGCGCATTTTTTCCTACTAGTACACTCATTATTATTTCTCCATTATTTGATTAGTGTTTATTACAAGTGCCAATGATTATTATTTCCATATCATCGACTTTAAAATCATATTTTTCCTGAAAATTTGTTTTTTTTATTTCAGCTACCATATCAATGTCCATTATTTTAAAACACTCATTGCAATAAAAATGTTGATGAAAATCAGTATTTCCATCATATCTAACCTTCCCTTTATGATATATTGTTTTAATACTGCCTATTTCCTCTAATATCTTAAGATTTCTATATACCGTTCCAAGACTGATGTTATTAATTATGTCTTTAGATTTTCTATGAATCCAATCGGCGGTTGGATGCGTCTTTGTAGAACGAACAATATTTTTTATTACATGTCTTTGATAGCTATATCTCATGGTGATATAATCTAACTAGTAATTATTACTATTTATAATAGTTAATATTAATAATCGAAACTTTTGTCTCTTATTAACATTAACTACATAAACATAATCATAAAAAGGAATCTAAAATGGCAAAGTATGAATGTGAACATTGCGGCATGGGCGTTCAAGATCTTAAGTGTGCAAAATGTGGAACATCTCTGGCGCACGATCACTTAACAAAAGACGATGGAACTCAAGTTGCTATAGCTAAGTGTCCAGATGGTCATGGTAAAATAAAATCACCTATGTGTTGCGGTCATGATATGGCATGTGAATTGAATTAATTTGTGAAATAATTTTTTACTTATTATTTCTATTTAAAAAGGCTCCTTGTGGAGCCTTTTTATTTTTTTAGTGACCCTCTAAGTATTACACCACCTAGCACCATCGCTCCTCCTAAAAAGGACCAGGGGCCTAGTGTCTCACCAATAATAAGGAAAACTAATATAGGGTTTAGTATTGGTTCAATAATAGGGAAGATTATGGCATCCAAGGCGGTCACATGCTTTATGGCTGTAGTATATAATATGTATGGTACACCGAGCTGAAAGATGCCTAGAATCAGTACTAATATTATTGGTTTCAGTTCAAAGCTTATAGTGGTCGCAATAACAGGAAGACCAATGACCAATGTTAGTATATTCCCCAAGAGCACAGAATCAGATGGCGAGTCATCTTTCTGCTTTCGTAATAGTAAAGTCAGCGCAGCAAAACTCATTCCAGAAAAAACGGCAAAAATATTTCCTGTAAACCCATCTAGAGTTAGATCATCAATAAAGAATAATGTCAGTCCTGTTAATAATATGGAAATTGTTATCCAATCAACTATCGTAGATTTCTCTCCAAGAAACATATATCCAAATAGAGCAACATAGACTGGTGCAGTATATTGTAATAAAATAGCGTTCCCAGCTGTAGTTAGTTTATTAGCCATAACAAAAAGTGTAACAACAAGCGCGTAACAACAAGCCGCAACTAATTTTGATGTTGAAAAGGTTAGTTTATTGCCGCCACTAAATAAATAAATCACTATAGCCGCAATTCCTCCTCTAAGACCAGAAATTGCTAGTGGCGGCCATGGAATACTTTTAATGAGCACCCCTCCCAGTGACCATAAAGCGCCTGCAAGAACTAATAATACTATTGCATTATTTCTTTTCAATTATTTACTCTATTATAGATATTAAAAAGCCCCAGTTTCCTGAGGCTTTTTTAATATATTAAATTTATAGGTCTTAGAACCCACTAACTGTTGATGCTTTTTTATACATTTGAAATACAATATGCCATCCTAGTGCAACAAATACCATCAAAACTACCCAGCTCCATTCACTAGGAATACCAAATTTTCCACCTGACAGAACATCGGCATGGTGTTGATTATGCATTGTCCATACCAAAGGAACTGACATATAAGTATTATGCTTTGATCGAAGACCGGCTAGCGCCAAAAGATCTCCATCTGGAGCGTCTCCATTTTTTATTGCATTGATAATTTTTTGCTGCGCAGGCCATATCCGAAACCAGACATTAAATGCCATGCTAGTACCGAAAAGTGCGCCAAGATGAATATTGTACGATCTATAGCTAAATCCCGCCCATTCTTTCATAAGAAAAATGATGACCGCTATTAATATAAAAGAAACCACCGTTGCCTGTCTGGGATTAGATGCTATTGGGCTGCTGTATAATGCATCATACACATATACTGCCAAAAATGTTACCGCTACCATTACAATAAAGGGAACCCCATATTCCATATCCGGATCATCAAAGGTAAGCCCTCCATGATAATACACCACTAGAAGCAGTACCAAGCCAGTGATCCATGTATAGGCAGCTCCCCATCTAAACCAATACAGACTTCTTGGCATTAATTCAGGGACAACTTTTTTCTTGGTGTCACCATCCATAGTTGGCGCAAAACCAGAATTAACAAAGTTGAAAAAATATAATAATCCAATCCACATTATTCCTGCGATGACATGTAGCCACTTGAATATTGGGTGTATTAAATACATAAAATCCATAATTAACCTCTTATCTAAATACAATTAAGACTCAATAATACTAAAATAATTAATATAAATGAAAAAAGTTTTATGATTCTAGGTATGGGAATAACTTGTTAAACGGTGTGACCTGACCATGCTGATCACGATAAACAATATGACCTCTATTAAACTTCGTATAAGAATCAATTCCCGTGGCAGCTGCTAGAGTATGTAGCCCATTTCTTAGAGTTATAATATAGTTAAGAACTCGCCATTTTTTTTCATTCACCACTAGACCTTTTTGATGGCCTTTATCTGTCGTAGCCACACCAACAGGGCAGTGGTTTGTGTGGCACTTTTGAGCGCCTATACATCCAACTGATATCATCATACCTCTAGCTATATTAACCAGATCCGCACCCATCGCAAGCGCAATGGCAATACGATCAGGACTAAATAATTTTCCGCTAGCAAATACTTTAACCCTATCTCTCACTCTATAATACCTTAATGCATTATCTAGATAAACAAGTCCTGATTTTATTGGGAGGCCCATACTGTCAGCCATTTCCTGATAAGTAGCTCCTGAACCACCTTCTCCACCATCAACAGTAATAAAGTCTGGACCTCTACCCGTTTGATTCATATGGCTACAAAGTTCATCTGCCGAATCTGGTCCACCCATTACAATTTTTATTCCTACTGGTTTCCCGCCTTCCTCTCTGATTTTATCAATAAAATCGAATAGAGATAGAATATCGTGAAATTGATTATGCCTGTTAGGTGAGTCAACCGTTTTCCAGGGTGTGACTCCCCTAATTTCAGCTATCTCAGGATTAACCTTACTTCCTTCAACATGACCGCCCCGGATCTTAGCACCCTGCGCGAGTTTTATTTCAAAACACCTTACACGTTGGTTAGAGGCTTTATCTCTTAATTTTTCCCAGCTAAAAGTTCCGTCCTCATCGCGAACTCCAAATATTCCGGAGCCAATTTGCATAATCACATCACCACCACCAATTGTATGATAAGGTGCAAGACCCCCTTCACCAGTATGTACCCATGATCCAGTGGCCATGCCTAACCCGTGACTGATAGAGCTGATCGCGTTCTCTCCTAATGCTCCATAGCTCATTGCACTCATTCCAACTGGTCCACGTAAATGCCAAGGCTCACGGCAGTTAGGCCCAATGACTATCGCATTTTCTTCAGGAAGTGTCCAAGGAGAAACATCCACCTCCTCTAGATGTTCTTTTCTTGAAAATAGACCCTCAGTCCCAACATAGCGTTTTGTACGAATTTTTGGTGCTATTTCTACTAACATCTCTTCTTTTTGTTTAGGGAACATTGAATTTCGTATATATAAACCTGGCTTATCAAAATCACGTTTTGAGCCAAAGCCTATAACCGTTTTAAGGTATTTACCTTGGACAACAATATTAGCAAAATCTGAACGATTAAATGGTTTACCCTCATGGTCAGAGTCAAACAAATACTGACGAAATTCCGGACCAAGCATTTCAAGTAGATACCTAATCCGCCCTAAGATTGGAAAATTTCTTAATACCGCATGCTGGCTCTGACTTTTATCATGAAAATAGAGATAAATAAAAAGGACTAACGGTATTAGGAAGAATAATAATAGCGCGATATTAATAATCGTAGAAATATCTATTTTTTCAAACATATTTGCCCCAAGAATTATGTTGTTATTTTACGATTAATATTGGAACGTTACACTTGTTCATTACCGAAAGCGGCTTGCTCCCCTTAAAATATCTTTTTATAGGACTCATATTAGAAGCTCTCATCACTATTATCTTATCATCGTTTGCTTTTTCTATAATTTTTTCGACAGGATCACCTTGTTCTTCTAAATGTTTATAATCAACCCCCGATCTTCGAATCAATTTTATAATTTTTGTGACTTTAAGATTATCGGCATACTCGGTAGAAACTCCGTTATCTATTACAGTAACAATATCTATACCTATGTTATATGCTAATGCAACCCGAATTCCATATTTTGCTGCTTTTATCGAACCAGAGGAATCATCGGTTGGTAGCAATACTCTATTGAATTTTTCATTATCATATTTATTAACCACTAAGATTGAACTATTAATATATTGCAGTAAATCATGAGACATATTTCTTTTTTGACTTTTTCCTACTATAGTTACATCATAACCTCCATATTGGACTTCTTCTCTCAGCTCAGAAATAATATCTCCGTTCCGAAGGATCAGATTCACATCTTCGCAAACAGTCCCAGATAGGTAAACTAATTTTCTGTCTTCACCATCATCGATCAACCTGTTCTTAGGGAATCCAGTTTCTATTTGTTTAGAATCAATTAGGCCATTATCAGACAAATAATTAAATGCCCACTCAAGTACGTCAACACCAGGTGGATCAAAATCCCAGGACTCCATTTGATCCTGAGCAAGCTCAACTAACTGAGAGCTAAATTCACTAATTTTTTCGCCGACATCGATGATCGTCACTTTGGCATTAAACGCCTGAGCAACCTTCATCCCTAAGTGAAGTGTAGGCTCAGAATAATGTTTACTTCCTATGGCTATTAATATTTTCATTTCATTGCATCCTCAATTTTTCCTTAATTGATAATGAGCCAGTACGTGTTTATATAGATCATTAATAGTAATATTGACACTAGTCCTATCCTCATGCCCAATCTTATAAAATCCTTTGCCTTTAACATGCCACTAGAATAAACAATTGTACAAGCAGGAGCAGCAACAGCTGTGAAATAGCCAAACGCTGATGAGACTGCTGTTACTAAGCCAATGTGCATCATATCAGGAATAAGATTCATTGTTATTGGGCCTAGGACAGCGACTGTTGCAGAACTAGATAGAATATTTGCCATAGCCGTGGTAATAATGATAACAATTAAATCACTAAAAAATGGAAACGTATCCATCATGCTTCCAAATAGAATAATTACCTGATCAGCTAACCATAATGCAGCTCCGGTTGACCTGATACTAGTTCCTAGAGAAATTGTTGCTCCAAATAGAATAATCACACCCCAGTGAGTATGCCTATTTAAGTCATTCCACCTGACAAACCCTCCTAAAATATATAAAAAAACACCAGTAAGTGCGATAGTGCCTAGCCCAAAAGTCTCACTAAAAAAAATCCATCCAATAAAAACCAATATGAATATAATTACTGTAACGGTATTACGCCCTGTCATACTTCTCGATTTTGCAACTTTTATAACTAACTTTCTGACGCTGCTGTCTAAAATTTTATATTCTGGCTTAAATGTATTAATAATTATCCAGGTTACTATTGGTATCTGTATTATTACGAAAGGATATATTTTTATCATCCACTGAAAATAAGATAATGACAGCCCTGATTGATTAAAATAATTAATCATAATAACATTCCTTCCACCACCTGAAGGTGTACCCACTGAGCCAATTAGGCATCCATATGCAATCGAAAATAATATTACAGCAGCTAAGTTCTTCACTTTCTCGATGTCAGAAGAAGTGAATCTTATGAGAGTCATTCCTATTGGTAACATAATCGCAGCAACAGTATGCTCTCCGATAAATGAGGATAAAATCGCGGAAATAGATAAAAATCCAAAAACTATGTTGGATGTTTTATTCCCTGTAATTTTTAATATGCCCAAGGCAATCCGGGAGTCCCATCCTTGTCGGATGATTACTACAGCTAGCATTAAAGATCCCATGATAAAAAATACTGCATCATTCATAAATGCCTTTGCGATACCATCGGCAGAGTCTATACCACCATATATCTGTGTTAATAGTATATAAATTGCAATTGCTGGTAAAGGAATCGGCTCTTTTATAATCAGAATAAGGGCCGTGATCAATATCACGATTGAAGTATAAGCCTGCTCACTAAGCCCTTGTGGATGAGGCAATAAAATTAA
>Ga0066850_10001398_pt1 | contig 12679 bp, 9 predicted proteins | sample ETNtaG_4_FD_67282 | JGI IMG/M metagenome (GOLD analysis project Ga0066850, IMG submission 67282) | Marine microbial and viral communities from oxygen minimum zone, Eastern Pacific Ocean - ETNP201406SV67 | ecosystem: Environmental > Aquatic > Marine > Oceanic | place: Pacific Ocean: Eastern... | reverse complement strand
TGAATTCTAAGATTAGTATGGAAGATAAAAATTCAAGAAGAAAATTGCTTCAAAATTTATCAAATGAAAAATATAATAATTTTATAACAAAAAATGTAAAACAAATTAAAGAAGTTTTATTTGAGAATTATAATCAGGGCTTTGTTGACGGTCTTTCAGATAATTATATAAGAGTATATGCGAAAGGTAATAAAAGTCTTTTAAATTCTATTAAGCAAGTTAAAATTTTAGAAAATAATATTAATACATATGGAAAAATTATCAATTAACAATAATTCTCAGTTAGCTATCGCAGGTAATATTGGCGCTGGAAAGACAACGATGACAGAAAAACTATCAAGTTTTTTCAATTTAGAGCCTATTTATGAATCTGTTGATGACAATCCATATCTAAATGATTTTTATCAAGATATGAATAGATGGAGTTTTAATTTGCAAATATTTTTTTTACATAAAAGATTTTCAAAACAAATCAGATTAATGAAAATGAAAAAAGGCTTTATTCAAGATCGTTCTATTTATGAGGATAAAGAAATATTTGCAAGAAATTTAAAAGATCTAAAATATATGTCTGAAGTAGATTGGACTACTTATAAAAATTTATTTAAAGATATGGTACAATTCATTGAAGAACCAAATCTGATAATTTATTTAAAAGCATCTACTGAAACATTGATTAGCAGAATAGAAAATAGAAATAGAGATTTTGAAAAAGATATTTCTTCGGAATATATTCATAGTTTGAATATTTACTACGATCAATGGATTTCTAAAATCCCTAAGGATAAAGTTATGATCATTGATACAAATAATTTCAATATTTTCAAGGATACTATTATGTTTGATGATATGAAAAATAAAATAGTAAATAAACTTATTTGCAATGTTAAGTAGAATTGTTGTATTTGCTTCTGGAACAGGTTCTAATTATAAAAAAATAAAAGAGTCTATTGATAATAAAAAGATTAATGGTAAAATTGTATTACTTATTTCAAACAACCCTAACTGTGAAGCTGTTAAATTTTCAAGATTAAATAATATCGATTATGAAATAATTAATGATTATAGATATAAGGATGAAAAAAATAAAAATAATCAATATCAATTAGTTTTAAAAACCTATAAAACCGATTTAATTTTACTAGCAGGATTCATGAAAAAAATTCCTGATAATATCATTAAGATATATAAAAATAAGATTATGAATATTCATCCATCACTATTACCTGAATATGGAGGCAAAGGATATTATGGCTCAAATGTGCATAATGCTGTAATTAAAAATAGAAATAAGTTTACTGGAGCAACAGTGCATTTTGTTGATGAAAATTATGATAAAGGGCCAATTGTAATGCAAAAAAAAATAAAAATTAATTCTTTGGATACCTCTGAGTCTATATCAAAGAAGGTTTTGAAAATTGAACATGAAATATATTCAAAAGCTGTAGAAGCATTTTGTTCTAAAAAAATAATAATAAATGAAAGCAAAGTAATAATAAATGAATAATATAAAAAGAGCACTTGTAAGTGTGTGGGATAAACAGGGAATTGTTGAATTAGTAAAATTTTTAATTGACAATCAAATTGAGGTTATTTCAACAGGTGGAACAAAAAAAATATTAGAAGAAAATAATCTTCCAGTTACTTCTGTATCTTCTATAACAAATCAAAATGAAATAATGAATGGAAGAGTTAAAACTTTACATCCTAATCTTTTTGGTGGAATACTTGCAGATAGAGAAAATGAGAATCATATTGAGGATTTAAACCATATAAATGCACAGTCTATTGATTTAGTTATTATAAATTTATATCCATTTCAAAAGGAAGCAATAGATAAAAAACTCAATCTTGAAAAGTCAATTGAATATATAGATATTGGTGGCCCTTCAATGTTAAGAGCTGCAGCAAAAAATTTTAAACATGTCATCCCATTATGTGAATCTTATCAGTATAATGCTTTCATTGAAGATTATAAAGAAAATAAAGGATTGTTCTCAATTGAAAAAAGAATTGAGTATGCAAAAATAGTTTTTAATAAAACAATGAGGTATGATTTTTTAATAAATAAATATTTTTGTGAACAGTCTCAATTAATTGAAGAAAAATTGATGCCTGATAATCTGGTTATGAATATGTGTAAGAAAGAAAATTTGCGTTATGGAGAAAATCCTCATCAGGGAGCAGCTTATTATACTCCTGTGGGTGAAGAAAATATTTGGGAAAAAATTCAAGGAAAAAAATTATCATATAATAATTATTTTGATATGGAGTCAGCTATTAATATTGTTTATGAATTTGATCAATTATGTTGTGTAATTGTAAAACATTCAAACCCATGTGGCTTTGGACTAGGTGTAAATAATGTTGAAGCATATTTAAATGCAGTTAGTACTGATCCAATAAGTTATTTTGGTGGTGTTGTTGCTTTTAATAACGAAGTTAATGAGGAAGTTGCTACCTTGATGTCAAAAGTATTTTTAGAGTGCATAATTGCACCAGCGTTCTCAAATAAAGCTATTTCAATATTAAAAAGAAAAAAAAATTTAAGACTTATTAAATTAACTAAAGATATTTTTCAATTCAAATCTAATAAACTAATAGTTAAATCAGTTTTTAATGGTTTTTTATATCAGAACAAAGATAATATGATAAAAAAAATAGATGATTTTAATATTGTTACAAAAATCAAACCAAATAATGAACAGATAAATGCAATTTTATTAGGTTGGAAAATAGTTAAATCAGTAAAATCAAATGCGATTGTTATAAATGATGATAAAAAAACACTGGGTATCGGTGCTGGTCAAATGTCTAGAATTGACTCTGTTAAAATTGCTATTAGAAAATCTAATGAAAATAACTTAAATTTAAATGGTTCTATTATGGCATCAGATGCCTTTTTCCCATTTCCAGATTCATTAGAATTTGCTGCAGAAAATGGTATTTCAGGTATTATTCAACCTGGGGGATCAATTAAGGATGATGAAATTATAGAAGTTGCCAATAAGTTGAATCTTTTTATGATACTTACTAATGAAAGACATTTTATACATTAATATATATAGGAATATAAATGTTTGATAATTTAAAAAATATTTTTTCAGGAATTTTTTCTGGAGATATTGCAATTGATTTAGGTACAGCAAATACAATAATATGGATTAAAGGAGAAGGAATAGTCTTGAATGAACCTTCTGTTGTTGCTAGAAATATTGTTGATGATAAGATTATAGCGGTTGGGGATGAAGCAAAACAAATGGTAGGAAGAACAAATCCTAAAATTGAAACAATTAGACCTCTTAAAGATGGTGTTATTGCAGATTACAAAATGACAGATGCAATGATTCAAGGATTTATGAGGAAAATATCAAGAAGTAGAATATCTAGACCTAGAATTGTGATTTGTATTCCATCTGGAGTTACTGATGTTGAACAACGATCTGTTAGAGAGTCAGCTGAGCATGCTAATGCAAGCGAAGTACATCTTATTGAGGAACCTATGGCTGCAGCTATAGGTATTGGTATAGATGTTAGTAAACCAATTGGGAATATGATTGTAGATATTGGTGGTGGTACTACGGAAATTGCAGTAATTTCTTTAAATGGTATAGGTGCTTTAGAAACTATTAAAATTGCAGGTGATGAACAAACATTAGCTATTGTAGAGTGGTTTAAATCTCAACATAAATTAGAGGTTGGTGAAAGAACTGCTGAAGATATAAAATGTAATGCAGGATCAGCTGTTAGAAGTCGAGGAGTTAATATCTCTGTCAAAGGTAGAGATTTAATAACTGGCATTCCAAAAACTATTGAAATTTCGTCAGATGAAATCAGACAAGCATTAGCTGAATCTGTATTTCAAATAACCACTGCTATAAAAAAAGCATTAGATAGAACTCCACCTGAACATGCTTCGGATATAATTGACTATGGAATAGTTCTGACTGGTGGAGGTGCGTTATTAAAAGATTTAGATGTTCATATACGTAATAAAACAGGACTGCCTGTTCATATCGCGGAGAACCCATTATTTTCTGTTGTAAAGGGAACTGGTATGGTTTTAGAAGATATCAAAAAATTTACTGAAGTTTTAATTCATCCATAAATGAAATTAAATAAATTATATTTTTTAAACAAAGATATAATTTTATTAGTAGTCGCTTTATTTTTCTCTCTTAATTTATTTTTTTCGAATGATTCTGAGTATGTAGAAAAGGTCGAAAGAAAAATAATTGATTTTATATCATACGTTGTTTATCCTAAAAGTTGGTATGAAAATATATTAGTCATTGCATCTGAAAATGATTTATTAAAACAAAAAATAATTCAATTAAAATTATTGAATTCAAAATCAGATAATTACAGGGTAGAAAATATAAAACTGAAAGAAATGTTGACATTTAAAGAGTCGTACCCGAGATTGAGTTTAAAGCCTGCTAATAAAGTAAATCATAATTATTCTTCAATTTATGCAATAATATTAAATGTAGGTGGTAATGATGGAATTGAAAAAAATCAAGCTGTCTTAGATATGGAAGGTTTAATTGGTAAAACTATTGCTGTTGGGAATAACGCATCAAAAGTACAATTAATTACTGATAGAAATTTTGCAGTTTCTGTAAAAGTAGGAAAGGAAATGTTTCTTTCAATATTTAAGCCTACGCATGGCAAGTTAGGATATTTAGATAGAGTAATTAAAAGTATAGAAATTAATGTTGGTGATATTATATATACATCAGGTGTATCTAAAATTTATCCTTCAGATTTGCCAGTTGCAAAAATAAAATCAATTGAAGATAACCCTGATAAATTATTTTTAGATGTTGTTGTGGAAATATTAGCAGATATAGATAATTTAAACTATGTTTTTATTGTTCAGTAAATATAATAATATTATTAAGACTGTTACAATTTCATTTATATTGATTGTAGCTCAATCTTATTTACCCACAATTAAAATATCTAATAGTTTATTATTATATTCAGATTTATTACTTCTCTATTTAACTTTTTTGGTGTTAAATGAAAAATTATATGTAATTATTATTTTTGCATTTTTCATTGGTGTTTTCCAAGATTTAATAATTCAAAATGATACAGTTGGTTTAAATGCATTTTTAAAAGTTTTAGCTATTTATTTTATTAGTTATCTTAATAAAGTTAAATCCTTATGGAGTATAACATTTAAATTAATATATTTATTAAGTATTTATTTTTTCCATTACTTTATTTATCATTCTATATTTATTAATCAGATGACACTTGGATTAACAATATTTATATTTCTTGAATCTATTCTAAATGTTTTTTTATTTATTATTGTTGATAAAGTAATACATCGCTCAAGTAGTATATAATTTTGAAATATTATTTAAATAAATCTAAAAGTCGTATAAAGGCTATTTTCTTTTTTTATTTCCTGTTTATTTTCATTATTGCATGTCAATATTTTAATTTACAAATTTTGAATTATGAAAAATATCAGTTGAAAGCAGGAAATAATAGCCTCAGAAAAATTATATTAAAGGCCCCACGTGGCATTATATATGATAGAAACAATAAATCAATTGTTGATAATAAATCAATATATGATGTTAATATAATTTCAAAAGATTTTAACCCAGATAGCTTCAATTATGCATTATTTGAAGAAATTATTGGAGTTAAAAAAAATTACATTGATTCAATTTTCCTTAATAATAAATCTTCAATCTATCAATTTAAACCACGTTTAATAAAAAGAAATATAAATTTTAAGAAAAAATCAATTTTAGAAGAAAATAAGCTTGATATAAAAGGTATCTATTTTTCTAATTCTCCAATTAGAACCTATACAAGTAATTCTAATTTGGCACATGTATTAGGTTATTTAAGGAATATTGATAATGTTATTGGGTATAGTGGTATAGAGAAATTCTATGAAAATGATTTAAAAGGTTATGATGGACTGGAATATCATATTGTAGATAGGTTTGGTATATATCAAGGAAAATTTGAAGATGAAAATATTTATCTTCCAAAACAAGGGAACGATTTGTTTCTAACGATTGATTCAGATTTACAATTATTTAGTGAAAATATTATGGGTGATAATATTGGTTCAATTATTGTTATGAGTCCTGAATCTGGAGAAATATTAACTATGATAAGTACTCCTAGCTATGATTTAGATTCATTTATTGGAGGAATACCTAAAAAAGAATGGAATAAATTAATTAATAATAAAAATAAACCATTTAATAATAGAGCAATACAAAGCTCTTATCCACCTGGTTCAATTTTTAAGTTAATTCTTGCTGCAATTGTGCTAGAGGAAAAAGTTATTACAGAGAATTGGAAAATTAATTGTACAGGTGAGTATCAATTTTACGATCAAAAATTTAGTTGTTGGAAAGAAGGAGGTCATGGACAAGTCAATCTAAATAAAGCAATTCAGCAATCATGTAATATTTATTTCTATAATTTGATTCAACAAATTGATTTTAATCTGTGGTCAGAAGAGGTCTCTCGTTTCGGTTTTGGTAAATTATCAGGTGTTGATTTGCCAACAGAAAAAAAAGGTCTTGTTCCAACCCGAAAATGGATGAATAAACATTTTAGAAATAAAGGAGGGTGGTCTCAAGGCCATCTGTTGAATTTATCTATTGGACAAGGTGAAACTATGGTCACTCCGATTCAAATAATTAACTTAATTAATATAATCAGTAATGATGGGCTAAGTATTACTCCTCATTTAAATATTAATTGTGATAATATAAAAAAACATGAAATGGAATATGATAAAGATGTATGGAAAATCATTAAAAAGTCTATGTATGATGCAGTAAATAAAAGTGGAGGAACTGCATATAATGCATATGTTAATAATGAAGAATTGAAGATTTATGGTAAAACAGGAACTGCTCAAATTTGTTCTAATTGTGATTTGCTTCCTCATGCATGGTTTGCAGGATTTATGGAACTAGAAAATAAAGAAAAATTTTCTGTAGCCATTATAATTGAAAATGGCGGAAAAGGGTCAAATTTACCTTCAATTATGGCAAGAAAAATTTTCAAATTTATTGTGAGAGAAGATGTTTAAAGGTTTATTTGATTTTAGAAATCAGAATTTAATAATCAAATGGTCAATAATTGCACCAGTGATATTTTTTATAATAGTAGGTTTGCTTGGACTTAGCAGTACAAGTAATTTCAATAGTTTTATTTCTTCTACGTTTTATAAACAATTATTATGGATTTTGATTGGAATTATTGCATTTATTTTAGTACAGTATGTTAGAATTCAATATTTGCATGATTACTCATATCTGTATTTTATTTTATTAGTTTTATTACTTTTGTGCACACAATTTTTTCCAGCTATTGAAGGCTCAAAAAGATGGTTAATTATTGGAAAAATATATATTCAGCCTTCAGAATTAGGGAAGATCTTGTATGTATTGGGTCTAGCAAGATTTTTTAATGATTATAAAATCAAAGACAAATTCACGTCTATTTATTTTTTGATTTTATTATTTTCTTTAATCCCTCCTTTATTTGTTTTTATTCAGCCAGATTTAGGGACATCAATAATCTACATGTCATTAATTATTCCTATTTTGTTTTGGTCAAAGTTTGATATTAAATTAATAATTTTGTTAATAGCTCCAATAATAAGTATGATTGCTGTCGCAAACTTATTTTTATATTATTTTTGGATGATATCTTTATTTGTTTATCTTGTTATTATTAAGGATAAATTATATGTGCGAATAATAAATTTTTTATTGAATTTAGTTGCAAGTATTATTTCTCCTTTTATTTGGTATAATATTTTAAAAGAGCACCAAAGAAATAGAATAGAAACTTTCATAGATCCATTTAGTGATCCATTAGGGAATGGATATCAAGTAATCCAATCTACTATATCGATAGGTTCAGGAGGATTATGGGGAAAAGGAGTTGGTAATGGAACACAAACTCATTTAAAATTTTTACCTGTGCGAGATACAGACTTTATCATTTCTGTTGTTTCTGAAGAAATGGGTTTTATAACAATCTTTTTTATTTTATTCTCTTTATCATGGCTAGTTTACAGAGTTTTAGACTATGCCCAGAAAATTGAAAATGATTATTCAAGTACAATATTAGTAGGATTATTCTCAATTGTTTTCATGCACTTTATTATTAATTTAGCGATGATTTCTGGTTTACTTCCTGTTACAGGTTTACCTGTTCCATTTATTAGCTATGGTGGATCCTTTTTTCTTACTTGTAGTATAATTTTAGGTTTAATTAACAATATAATTAACAATCAAATTTAATTATTTATACATTTGAATAATATATAAATGAATCATTAAATTATAATGATTTGAAACCCTTGAAAATATATTATTTATCATCTGAAGTATTTCCTTATTCAGAAACTTCTAATTTATCTAAATTCTCAAGAGAATTCTCAATTTTTCTAAATGATAACAAAGATATTGAAATTCGTTTAATGCAACCAAAGTATGGTTTTATTAGTGAACGAAAATATATTCTAAGAGAAGTTATTAGACTTAAGGAAATGAAAATAAATTATTTAAATAAAGAATATATTGTCAATATTAAATCTGCGTTTATACCAAATACAAGAGTCCAAATATATTTTTTGGAATATGATAATTATTTTTTAAATGTTCCTGAATTACTATATAAATCAAGAAATGGTAGGTTTTATAAAGATAATGACGAAAAGTTTTCTTTTTTTTCTGAAGTTGCATTAGAAACATTAAAAAAATTATACTGGGTTCCTGATGTAATTGTTTGCAATGATTGGCAAACTTCAATAACACCAATTTTACTAAAGGAAAAAATAAAAAATGACCCGTTATTCAAGAATGTGAAAGTAGCTTTTTTTGTTCACGGTATAGATACAAATTATAATTTTTCAAATAATTTATTTGAAAAAATGAACATTGATTTTGATAAAAAAGAGAGTAATCAAAATATGCTTAGCTTAGCTGCTTCTTATGCTGATATTACTTATGTTGTAAATAATAATTCAAATAAAAAAGTTGTTGAAAAGGCCTTAAATAAAAATAAATATAAAATTATTGAATCTGTTGATAATTTAAATACGTCAGAGAAAATTAATTTATATAGTATGTTAAATCAGGATATCCACTCCTTAGTATAATTATGTTTTATAAAAACTGGATTATTAAATCTAGAATATTTATTGTTATACTACTTTTATTTTCAAGTTGCAATGAGAATAAATCAATTATTCTAAATCCTAATAAAGGTGAATCTTACGAGTTTATCAAATTTAATTTTGATGCAGAGTCCTCATATGCTTTCAGAGAAAGTGATTTTGATGCTGGTGCAAGTTCTAGATTATATTTAGGAAGAGATGTTAATATATTAAAATCATATGTTCTTATAAAGTTGAAAGGTGAGCTTTTTTCTGATAATTCAATATGTACTCAAGAAAACATTAATAGTTTAATTAGTATTGATCTTAAAATTCCTACTAAAACAGATTTAGATGATTTTATTAATTTTCATCCTGATTCTACACAAATTCATGAACATGATTTTGAAACACATCCTGATAATCAAATTAAGGCTTATCTTTTAGAAGAACCCATAAATGATGATTTTGAAAATATATCAACAATTCATGAAATAGACTTTGTTGATATTAATAATATAAGTGAAAATAATAGTCTCCCTGTTAATCTCAACAATGCATTCAATTCCTTATCTATTGATTTGAGAGGTTATTTATATTCCTCTTATGAAAGTTTAATAACTAATCCTGAGATTGATTGTACCAGTTTATCATACTCAGATTGTATATGTAGTAATTGGGATGGAGAAAATTGTTTGCAAGAAAATAATGATTGTTATTGGAATAATCCAACATCAATTATATCTGATTATATTGAAGGAAATCATTGTTATAATGATGAGTCTGTACAATTCCAAACTATTATTGAAAATTGGTGTGGTAGCGAAAATAGTGATATGAATCTTTTATTAGAATTTACAGGTTCTCCTACAGGAAATGATATTATTGAACTTTATTCAACGGACAATTCTAGTTTATATAATAGTCCATATGTATTAATAAAGTATAGTGTAGTTGATACTGATCAAGAATATATTAATAAATATGATATTGATTCAGTGACGTCTGAATATATAGAAGACACACATTACATTTCAAATTTATCTAGTGAATCTTCTCAAATGGGAATGGTTCTTGGTATTGATAATTCTATTCTTTCGTTTGTTGATTTAAATAATGATGATAATTTAGATTGTACAAACCCAGATATTGATTGTATGTCTTTTCAGTCAAGTACAGTAATTGAAAAAGATTATGATGGAAATTTATTTGCTTTTGAAATCTCATTAGATGATGAATACAGTGATATGTATAGTAGTATAGATTTTTATTTTAATAATGTTTATTTTGTATATGAGGAATTAGATCCTTCTGGAGATAATTGGGAAGATTGTGGAACAGATGGTGATTGTGATGTTATAGATGAAAATAATACTCAAAATAATATGACATGGGATCAAGGAGAAAATCAAGAAGGAAATGGAAGATGGGATTATAATGATGTAAATGCTAATGAAGTTTTTGATATTTTATCAGATCAATATGAATTGTTTGATGATTATGGTTTAGATTTATGCCCTGATGAAAATGAATCAGGAAATGGTATGTGTGATCAAGAAAATAGTCTATATAATAGTGAGGGATTAGAAAACAATGGACTGTGGGATCAATCTGAAAATGGAGAGAATGGAGATGGTCTCTGTGATAAGGATGAATGTGAAATTTTTTATGATTATGGATTTGATTATGTTCAAGATGACTTTGAAACAGGTTGTTTTAATGATGATAATTTGTATGGTGATAAATTAGATAATGTGAATTTTAATCGAACCTATGATGATATATTTGAGGATTGGGGACAGGATATATCTACTTTAAATACACACGTTGATGGTGTAAGTGGACAAATGATTTGTGGTGAAGTGTATTGGGAAAATTTATGTTTAACGTGTACTACATTTGATCCGAATGGAGATAATTACAATATAGATCCAGCTAATGATGATTGGCATGATTGTGGTTCAGATGGTGATTGTGATATTGAAGATACTGATGGAACTCAAGGAAATAACACTTGGGACTTAGGAGAAAGAGAAGAAAACAACGGACAATATGATTTAGGTGAAAAGTTTTTTGATTATGGAGTTGATGGATTACCAGATATATATGAGAATTTTAATTATGATATTGAAGATGATAATTGGGATGATTGTGGTTCAGATGGTAATTGTGATATTGAAGATGCTAATGGAACTCAAGGAAATAATATTTGGGACTTAGGAGAAGGAACACAAAATAATGGTTTGTGGGAATCAGGTGAACCATACTTTGATTATGGGACTGATTGGTTGTTATCATATGAAGAAGATGGCTTTAATCCTTCAGGAAAAGAAAATAATTTAAATTATGATTATTACAATTTGGATTATAAAGAGAATTTTGATGATTTTGGATTAGATCAATGTCCAAATCAAAATGAATTAGGAAATAATGATTGTTGTAACACAAATGATTGTGAGATAGACTTAGATGAATTTGAAGACCCTAATAATGACAATTTTTTAGTTGATCCAAATTTAGATAATTTTGATATTGATAATAATTCTGGAGGAAAAGAGAATAATGGGGAATTAGATTCTAGTGAAGATTTAATGATTGTTGAACAATATTATGATTACGGTTATGACCATACTATAAATGAAGAAGAAAACAACTATTATGGTAACCTTGTAGATTTAGCTTTAGGATCAAACTTATATTCATTTGATATTTCAGAAATTGCTTATAATGAAAATGAAGAAAATAATATTATTACTTTCTCAAAACCATCTTTTACAACAACTGATAACTTAGGTCTTTGGATATCATCTATTGAAAGAATTGGTGATAATACTTTTAAATTATATGTAGATGTTCATAGTTTTATTGATATAGCGGCATTTCAATTTCAGTTAAAACATATCCCCTATAGTAATGAGATTGAATCAATTGAAGATAAATCGCTGTATTTATTTTCTCCTGAATTTAGTGATGAAAATAATAACAACTTCCCTGAGACAAGTGAGCTTGTTGAAAATGGTGATAAATATATATTAGATGCATCTATATATATTCTTCCAGAATGGTGTGATATAGGGTTAGATTGCATTAATTCTGATAATAATTTTGATATTTCATATGGGTATGGTAAAAAGGTATCTTTAGATTTTATCTATTATAATTCTTTGGGTGAGGTTGTTAGCTTTGAAGATTTTATAATTGATAATCAGAATTCAAATATATCTAACGAATTTACAAATTTAGTGCTGTATTTTGATAAAAGTGAGAATTCTACTCATGATGTTGAAGAATCTTCCAATATAATTGTTGAATATTTTGATGAAAATCTTGATTTTGTATTATTTGATTATATTAATTTAGAAAATGTTTCCGTTGATATGGATTCAATTAAAATTAATGTAGGTCCATTAATACAGAAATATATTAATAATGAAATAGAATATAATAGCATTTTTCTAAGTTCAAGTAGTTCTTCATTTAATTTTTCTAATATATCAGTTATTTACAATGATGATG
>Ga0066850_10001395_pt1 | contig 12686 bp, 14 predicted proteins | sample ETNtaG_4_FD_67282 | JGI IMG/M metagenome (GOLD analysis project Ga0066850, IMG submission 67282) | Marine microbial and viral communities from oxygen minimum zone, Eastern Pacific Ocean - ETNP201406SV67 | ecosystem: Environmental > Aquatic > Marine > Oceanic | place: Pacific Ocean: Eastern... | reverse complement strand
CAATTTATTAGATCATGGATTGAGTCTGGCGCCCCTGAATTGGGTATCGTAGCTGATGAGAAATTATTACTTGATACGGCTAGATATGAGGCGCCGGCATTTACGAAACTTGATCCACCATCAAATGGTTTACAGTTACATTTAGGTCCTTTTGAGATCCAGCCTAATTATGAGCGCGAGTTTTTTCAATATACTGATTTACAACACGGTAAAGATTTATATGTAAATCGAATTGAGATTGAAATGAGGCCAGGTAGCCACCATTTTCTTATGTATACATTTGATAGCGATATTCCCCAACAAATATTGCCAAACTATGGAGAAACTAGAGACCTAAGAGATCAATTTGGTGAAACTAACCTATCCACCCTTTATACCATGCAATTTCATAAGTTTTTTGCTGGAACTCAATGGGCACGATTGGACTATAAACTGCCAGAGGGTGTTGCTTTAAAAATACCAAGTGAATATGGATTAGATCAAAATTCACATTATGTAAATAGAACCGATTCCATAATGATCGGAGAAGTGTATACTAATATTCATTTAATTGAAAAAGATAATGTGAAGCATGTTGCTCAATTGTTTGATTTTAATAATAGAGATATTTATTTGCCGCCTAAAAAGATTACAACAGTCGAGAAAATATTTCGCGTTGATGAAACGTATTATTTTGGACAGGTGTTTTCACATGCTCATGAAAAAATGATAGAATTTGTTGTAGAAATTTCCGGAGGAGATAGAAACGGTGAAGTGATTTATTGGACAGATGATTGGCAGCACCCTCCGATAATAAATTATGATCCACCTATTATTATAAATCCAGGGGAAGGATTAAAATTAAAAGCCACTTATGATAACCCAACCAATAATCCAATCTCATTTGGTTTTAAATCTACCGATGAGATGATGATCTTATTCGGATGGTATTACAGATAGTTTTATTATTATGAAAATCTATCGAAATCTAATAATCATTTTTTATGTATTTAATATAATATCATATTCATTTGCTCAAAATAATTACCCTATTGTTCTTGTGCATGGGTTCATGGGATGGGGACCTGATGAAATGGGTTCGTATAATTATTGGGGTGGTAAATATGATATGAAAAAAAGTCTGGAAGAACAAGGGCATCAAGTCATTGTAACCAGCGTTGGACCCGTATCTTCAAATTGGGATAGAGCCGTGGAACTCTATTATCAATTAAAAGGAGGGCAGGCTGACTATGGTAAAGGTCATTCTGACAAATTTGGAATTATTCGCAAACCAGTCAATAAAAAATACCCTGGTCTCTATCCTGAGTGGAGCACAGATAAACCAATCCATATTATTGGCCATAGTATGGGAGGACAAACCGCACGAATGTTGGACTATTTATTAAAGACATCAGTTTCTGATACTTCAGGGACAGTAGAAAAAAGTATTTTATTAGGAAAAACTCAAAATGGGCTAATAAAGTCAATTACAAGTATTTCAACTCCCCATAATGGAACAACATTATCAACGTTTGTAAGCTCAGGCATTCCATTCCTACAAGATATGATTGCAGTTGCAGCGGTGGTTGGTAATTCGTTCTATAATTTTGACCTGGAACAATGGGGATTTAAGATTGATAATGATGAAAACTGGACTTCTTACTTTAAAAGAATGCAGGAGCATCCAGCATGGGGTACAAAAAATATGGTATCATGGGATGTAAGCATTCAAGGTGCATTAGAATTCAATAGTAATGCCATAGCGAGCACAGATATATATTATTTTTCATTCGTTAACAGCAATACAATAAAAGATACTAGAACCGGAAGGCACGTACCGCATAAAAGCATGTCATTTATAATAAGATCTAATGCAAGATTAATGGGTATGAAAAAAGCTTATTATGATGATGGATCATCAACAGACTCAACATGGTATGAAAATGATGGCATAGTAAATAAAGTTTCAATGTATGGCCCCTCAACAGGAGTAAATGGGTCTGATCCAATTAGTAATTATAAGGAAAGCGAATTATTAATTCCAGGACAATGGTATGTAGTCGATGATATTCGAATGGATCATAAAAGGATGGTTGGCCACGGAACGAGCAAAAAAGATTTTAATATGTTGATGGAAAAATATATCAAACATATCAAACTATTAAAGTCGCTACCAGAATAAGATTGATAACATATAAATATATTTGTAATATACAAATATGGAATTTGCTGAATTACTAAAGCAGCTACTCATTGATCTTCAGTCTATTTTTAGAAAAAATAATAAAGAGCTACCCATTAGCTTTTCCCAGGTAATTGTGATTTCATCTATTCCAAATGATGGGATAAATATGAGCTTATTATCTCATAGAATTGGTGTTGACAATAGTACTTTAACTAGATTAATCGATATTTTAATTAAAAACAATTATGTTATAAAAATAAAAAACCCTAAAGATAAGAGATCAACAATTGTATCGCTTACTAAAGATGGAGGGGAAATATTAAATAAAATAGAATCCAATATTGATTCTTTCTCAGAAAAAATATACAATCATTTTCCAATGGAAGATAAAATTAAAATTAAAGATATTCTTAGTGCGCTTCATTGGAACGTATCAAAATATAAACTCTCTGATTAATAATTGTATAATACAAATAATAATTTGATTCTACAGTGGTATGATATTAACAAAAGAGATTTGCCCTGGCGACTAACTACTGATCCTTATAAAATATGGGTTTCTGAGGTCATGCTTCAGCAGACCCAAGTTTCTACAGTAATACCATACTACAACAATTGGATAAAAAATTTCCCAACTATTTTCTCAGTAGCGAATTCAAGAATTGATGCATTGTTGAAAATGTGGGAAGGATTAGGTTATTATACTAGATGTAGAAATTTTCATAAAGCCTCAAAGATTGTTGTAACTAAATACAGTGGAATTATTCCTAATAATTATAATATAATAATCAGTTTACCTGGAGTTGGTAATTACGTTGCGAGCGCAATATTATCCATAGCATTTAATAATCAATTACCTGCTCTTGACACAAATTTAAAACGGGTTATTTCACGTATATTAGGTATCAAAACTCTTACCAGGCGGAATAATAATCGCATTCTAAAATATGCACAAAATTTAGTTCAATGTGATCGTCCTGGGGATATTAATCAAGCATTGATGGATATAGGGAGTCAAATATGTACTACTAACAAAGCCATATGTGTTAAATGCCCTAATCAAAACTATTGTAAGGCTAATGAATCAGGCAAGCAATTGCAATATCCTAAATCAATTTCTAAGCGAACTATCCCAACTAAAAAGATGGTCGCAGCTTTTATAACTCTAAATGGAAATATTTTAATTAAACAAAGACCGGAACGCGGTTTGCTTAGCGGTTTGTGGGAATTCCCAACTTTTGAGTATGATCATTCAGTTACTGATAGTGAAATTAATATGATATTTAATAAAAATATTGGAAATGATATAAATATTGAATTTAAGATAGGGTCTGTTAAGCATAGCTATTCACATTTTAAAACCGAAGTCGAGTTTTATGTATGCTCAAAGAAACATAAAAATATTATATTAAAGAATTCTAAGTGGATAAAGCCCGATGAATTTGAACGCCATACATTTTCAAAAGTAAACCATAAGCTATTTCAATTAATAAAAAAAAATAAAAATGATTAAATCTATTATATCGTTAATTATATGGCCTATATGGGCTATAGTATTTTTATTGGGCGCATCTATTTATTATTTATTAATGATATTTTTTTCATCTAATAGACTACACCCAATTGCTCGATTATTATCATGGTTATTTATGTTTTTTGGGGGCCAATGGTTTAAGATTGAAGGCAAAGCTCCAAAGGCTGATAAAGGTCCTTATTTATATTTAATGAACCATAGTTCATTATTTGATGCATTTATGTCAATTGCCGCAGTTCCTCATTATGTTACAGGTATAGGATCTATAGAGCAGTTTTCATGGCCAATATGGGGCAGATTAGCAAAGCGCTATGGTTTAATTCCAATAGAAAGAACAAAAATTAATTCAGCATTAAGTAGTTTATATAAATTAGAAGAAGCTATACGCATAGGGACATCTGCAATTATTGCTCCAGAAGGAACAAGGACAACAACAGGTCAATTAAGCGAATTTAAAAAAGGAGCCTTCCATGTAGCAAAAAATACTGGTGTAACAATCGTGCCATTAGCTTTAAAGGGCGCATACAACGCCAAGAATAAGAATGATTGGAGAATAAACCCTGGAAAAATATCTACAGTTTTTGGCAAGCCAATAGAGCAAAAAGATTACGAAAATATTGATATTGATGAGTTAAAAAATAAAGTAAAATCTGAAATCGAAAAAATGTTAAATCAATAAGATAAATGATGTCCTATTACATAATTATTAAAATTCTACACTTTATAGGGATGGCGTCTTGGTTTGGAGTAGCATTAGCTATATCAATAATTCTATCAAAAAATGACAGCATGGATCACAAGCTAATTCTTGATCTTTCTACGAAAGTAGAAATGCCGGCTTCGTTTTTTATACCCTTAACTGGCGTATTAATGATGATAGAGCAAACACATTTTTTACAGGATGGATGGATGTATTTGAAAATAATTATAGGTCTTTTAGCCATTGCATTTACCCATCTTTCAAGAGCACAATTAATTCATAGTGACATGAAAAATCCAAATATCCTTCAAAAATTTATTTTTTATAGAAATATCGCACTTTTATCCCTAACAATCGTTTTAATAATTGTAGGATACAAATAAATGATTAAAGAGCATGAATATTCATCAATTGAAAAAATTAATGATAAGAAATCTATTCAGGCTATGAGATTAATACCTCAAGTTGATAAAATTATATATTCTACCAACAAACCTCAATTTATTTCCTTTTTTGCAGCATGGTGCCCTAATTGTGATTACGAAGCAATAGAATTAAAAAAATATTATGATAGATATAATATCGATATAGATTTTTCATTAATTATGCAATTTTGTTCAATAAAAGAGTCAGATAGATTTATAAATAAATATCTATTGAATATGAAAATCATTCATGGTGAAATAGAATCAAAAAGTGAAAATTTGAATACAAATACATTATTTTACAAATTTAGAAAAAAATTAGCTGATAATAGAAAGTGGGGAGTTCCCCTGCATTTAATCATTAAACCAAATAGATTATTAAATGAAATATTTGTGATTAAAGGTGAAAGTATAAATAGCGAGGTAGAAAGATTATTAGCTAATTAATCAGAAACTTCTGTATCATAGATTTCTTCAAATTCCTCAGTTTTTATCATCCTAATAGCATCCCAGGTTAAAGCCGTACAAGCTTTAGCACAAATTTGACACCCAATGCATTCATCATGACGTACTTGTACAGGGGGAATAGGAATTTCATATTTTTCATTTGGAACAGGTTCAATACAATCAACAGGGCAAAATGGAACACAGACTTGGCAGCCCGTACAATTATCTTCATCCACAACTGCAATTAATTTAGGTTTCTTCTTTTTAAAATTTACATTGCTAGCTGGATCAGGTACGGATTTATAATGGTCGTATTTGTATTCTTCGCTCATTTTTTCATTAGCTAATTAGAGTGGGAATTTAATAGTAATTATTTTTTGATAGCAAAAGTCTTTTAAGAAAATAAAAAACCACATAATTTGCAGGGCTTCGAGAACTTTAAAAAAAGGAGATAGTCATGACTTATGTCATAGCGGAGCCATGTGTGAGTACATGTGATACGGCTTGCGTGGAAGTCTGTCCTGTAGATTGCATTCATGGACCTGAAGATAAGACAGGGGCTGGTGAAGAGGCAAAAGCTGATGGGTTTGACCCTGAAGGAAAGCAGTTATATATTGATCCTGATGAATGCATAGATTGTGGAGCCTGTGAGCCGGAATGTCCTGTTGAAGCAATATTTGAAGAAAGCGAACTGCCAGAGGAATGGAGTAAATATACTGAAATTAATGCTAAATGGTTTTCATAATAAAGTTACAAGCCATTATTAAGGTAATTTAGTAGACGGCTGTTTTTTAACAGCCGTTTTTTTTACAATGAAAAAAGAAGAAATAATTAATTTATTAAAACAAATCTCGTACCCGGGATTTAGTAGAGATATTGTCTCATTTGGTATGATTAATGAAGTGAATATTAATGATGAAGCCCTATCTATAGAGTTGAATATTAAAAGCCAAAATGAAGAAAAGAAAAACAAGGTAATTAATGATATTAAAACCTTATTAAATATAGAGACTAACTTTAAACAGATTACTATTACTATTAATCAGGATACTTCAGAACCTCAAAAGACCCATCAGACAGCACCTTCACAAGGCCCATCAACCTTATCGGGGATTAAACATATAGTAGCTGTATCAAGCGGAAAAGGTGGAGTAGGAAAATCAACTGTTGCTGTTAATTTGGCCTTATCTTTACGAGATATAGGATTAAAAGTAGGCTTACTTGATTTAGATATTTATGGTCCCTCATTGCCAATGATCTTAGGGTTAGATGAGCAGCCTGAATTAAATAAAGATAGAAAATTATTACCCCTAGATCATCTAAAAATGAAAGTTATGAGTTTTGGTTTTATAAGCGGTAACCAATCCCCTACTATTTGGAGAGGTCCTCTTGTATCAAGAATGACAGAGCAATTTTTTTACGATGTAATATGGGGAGAATTAGACTATTTGATATTAGACCTTCCTCCTGGCACCGGCGATATACAGTTAACTCTTACTCAAAAATTGAAAATGGATGGAGCTCTTATTATTACAACTCCCCAAGATATTGCATTAGCAGATGTGACAAAAGGGGCAGATATGTTTCGCAAAGTTAAAACGCCAGTACTGGGTGTAATTGAAAATATGTCAGGTTTGTTCTTAGATGGCAAGGTTGAAAATGGCACAAATTTATTTATTGAAGGTCAGCCTGTTAATATTAATGAAGATGGTAGTTTTACAATCAGAATGGATTTGTTTAAAAAGGGAGGCGGAAAAACAGAAAGCGATAGACTGGGCGTACCCTTGCTTGGGCAAATTCCCATTTCTCAAGATATTATGGAAACTACAGATTCAGGCAAGCCCATTGTAGATAGGCACCCTAATTCACATATCAGTATTTTATATAAGGAAATAGCTAAGAAAATAATTGACATAATAGATGTTTAATTATTTTACGCATTCAATTGTAATAATATTCATTGGCTATGCTTCAATCTATCCAATCTACTTTTGGATCGTGCCATTACAAAAAATTGACCAAGGTTTTTATAGATTTAATTTAGGAAAATGCTGCATTGTTGGATCATTAGGAGCTATTGCATATCATTTTATTGCTGTTGATTATTTTACAGAGATTATGCTGCTTGTCTGGTTACTATTATTAGGAACCCTTACGGCTTATTATTGGAATAGAAATCAAATCCATAATATTATTATAACAACAATATCATTGTTGGGCTGTTTTACATTATTAAATATTATGAGATATCTTGTTCAGTCCGACATATACCTTCAAGCATCCGTATCTATTATGATTGGGTCAATGATTACTGCCGGAGTTTTTTTTGCAATGATATTAGGACATTGGTATTTAAATGTTATTGCTTTACCAATATCATTATTAAAAAAAGCCACAATGCTACTTTGGATTTTATTAATTATTAGAATTTTTTGGGATCTCTATTATTTAAGCTATAATCAATATGTAGATCCATATGGAATATCAAAAAATACATGGTCGTTTATATTTGAATTTGATGGATTATTGATATTAGTGGCATTATTTATGGGGAATATTTTCCCCATCCTTATCAACTACTTTGTATGGCGAACTTTAAAGCTACAAGCAACACAAAGTGCGACGGGCTTGCTATATGTTTCAATAATTTCTATTCTATTTGGGGATATAATATTTAAATATTATTTACTACAATATGGATTTCCTCTTTGAAAAAAGTAGAAAAAGATTATTTTATCGATAGTAAATCACCTTTATGCCCAGAATGTGGATGTAAGCATTTATATAAGAAAAAAGATTTCAACCAAGCAATTGGATGTATAATTATCTTGATTGGGGCATTGTTGGTACCAATAACTTACGGACTTAGTTTATTAGCCCTTTTTATTGTTGATGTATACCTCTATAGAAAAGTGGAAGATTCAATAGAGTGTTATAAGTGTAAATCAGAGTTTACGAATGTTTCAATTCCTGAAGATTTGTTGAGCTTTGATCATCATACCGCTGAAATTTATGAAAAAGATTAATTATTCATTAGAAGTACAATAAGCGCTAATTTTACGAATATAATAATCAATAATATATTTATTTAAAGTGAATAACAGCTTAAGAGACAAAGTTTTTAGTAATGGCGATTTACCTAGGCATATTGCAATCATTATGGATGGTAATGGGCGCTGGGCAAGATTGAAAAATAGACCGCGTGCGCACGGTCATCGCGAAGGTATAAATTCTGTACGGGAAATTGTGCAAGTTTGTGGTGAAATTGGTATTTCACATCTTACTCTTTATACATTTTCCAGTGAAAATTGGTCAAGGCCACAATCAGAAGTTTCCGCAATTATGAAACTGCTTTTATCAACAATAAAAAAAGAAATAAATAATTTGCACAAAAATAATGTAAAACTTTCAACTATAGGCAATATTAATGACTTACCCAATGACACTAGAAAAAATATATTGGATGGTATAGCTAAAACTCAAAACAACTCTGGTCTTAATTTAATATTGGCATTAAGCTATGGAAGTAGGCAGGAACTGATCAGGGCTTTTAAGCGTATAGGTAAAAAGATACAATCATCAGAAATAGCACTCGATGATATTAATGAGAATTTAATTGGCAAAGAGCTTTATTCTAAAGACATTCCAGATCCAGATCTTTTAATAAGGACTGGAGGAGAATTTCGTTTAAGCAATTTTTTGCTTTGGCAGGCTGCATACTCTGAATTACTAATTACAGATACGCATTGGCCAGACTTTAGAGAAGAAGCGCTATTAAATGGAATTTATGATTATCAAAATAGGCAAAGGAGATTTGGCCAAACTGCTGAACAGATAACCGCATGAAAAAACTAACCATTTTTATCTTAACCTCATTTCTTCTTGCACAAGCACCCCCATCTTTTCAGTTAGATAATATTAAGATTGAAGGAAACAGTTCTACCAGCAACAACATGGTGCTATATACAGCCGGATTGCAGAAAGACCAAACTGTAACTGCTGAGGATTTTCGTCGAGCAGTTAAAAGGCTATGGGATTTAGGCGTATTTAGTGATGTGCAAATTGAATTTAATGGCGAATCAGCTGATGGAATTGCCATTACAATTTTTGTTAAAGAATCACCAGTTTTATCAAAAATAGAATTCGATGGAAATAAAAAAATTAGAGATAAAAAAATTAAAGAAGTTCTTTCGTATCGCGTTGGAATGAGGATAAAACCCAACTTTATAAATAGCTCGATAAATAAAATAGAAAAATTATATAAAGAGGAAGGATATTTTCTTGCAAAAGTAAATGGGCTGATGAAGCCTATTGACGATGAAAATTCACAAAGAAATAATATTATTTTTACTATAGAAGAAGGTAAAAAAATGAAAATAAAAGATATTATTATTTCAGGAAGCGGTAAGAATAATTTTGGTTGGCTCGCAACAAAACAATGGATTCCTATTCCTAGTATTGTCAGAAATAAATTGACCTTATATAAACTAAGAAGGCAGTTAAAAGATACAAAAATTCGTACATGGTGGAGATTTTGGGCCTCATCATTTGATAAAAAGAAATTTGACGAAGACCTTGAAACGCTAAATACCTTTTATAAAGATGAAGGACATCGAGATTTTATGATCTCCTCTGATAGTGTTTATTATAATAAGAAAAAGCGAGGCCTCATTGTACAAATCAATGTTCAGGAAGGTGAAAAATATAAATTTAGAAATTTCTCATGGGAGGGTAACTCTCTTTATGATGAAAGTATGCTACAAGGTGCATTGAATTTGAAAAAAGGAGATGTTTTTAATAAGTCAGCTTTTGAAAATGCAGTTTATCAAGATGTTCAAAGCCTATACATGGACAGAGGATATCTTTATAGCAATATAGAGCCTTTTTTCACACCTGCTGGCAATGATTCAATGGATGTGCATTTTTCTGTAACCGAAAACAATAAAGTGTACGTGCGTAATATCAATATTTATGGAAACTCTAAAACTCGAGAAAATGTTGTTCGTCGAGAACTTGATGTTTTCCCTGGCGACTTATTTAGAAGGACTTTACTTCAAACAAGTATGCGGAAATTACATGTTTTGAATTATTTTGACCCAACCTCATTAGCTCCAAATGTTGTTCCCGTAGATGAAGATGAGATTGACCTAGACATTACTCTTCAAGAAAAATCATCTGACCGCGCCAGTGCAAATATTGGCGTATCTGGTATGTATGGAATGACAGGAGGAGGAAACCTTGAGTTTAATAATTTTAGAGGCAAAGGTCAGATACTATCATTTGGTTTTAATGTTGGCACGCAAGTATCAATGGGCAACTATTATGGGCAGCCAGGTAAATACGAAAGCGTTCAAGTTAGGTTTGTAGACCCCATGTTCCGAGATACTCCCAATAGGGTTGGTTTTTCTCTTTTTTACACTTTCCGAGGCGCCGGAAATTCATACTATTTTTACCCATTTAATCAATTATCTCGAGGGGGATCAATCCAGTGGGGTAGAAGATTAAAATGGCCAGATGATTATTTTAGAGCATTTTGGGACTTAAGAATTAGGCAAGCAGAATACTTTAGCGATGATGATGCGCTGTTAAGTGAATATGTTGGAGATTTTCGTAAATCTACAGGTATTAGTCTGACGCAGAATATTAGCAGAGATAGTCGTGATCGTGCAGAATTTCCCACGGAAGGTTCAAGCGCAATTCTTACCTCAACTTTTTCAGGTGGCATTTTTAAAGGAGATGAGCATTACCATAAACATATTTTGAAATTAGATTGGTATACCCCTACATTCTGGAAATTTGTTCTTAATAGTTCTTTAAATATAGGCACCATAAAGATGTTACGCGTAAACAATAAGGGATATACCTATATTCCGCCTTATGAAAGATTCATAATGGGAGGAAATGGTATTCCATATGGAACTATGCTTCGTGGATATCCAGATAATTCCATTGGACCACTAAGTAGCGATGGTCGTGGCATTGGAGGAAATACCATGATTAAGTATACAACAGAGTTTAGGTTTCCTTTTTCAGAGAACCCTGTTGTTTACGCAATGCTTTTTGCTGAGGCAGGAAATGTATGGCACGACACTCGTTTAATGAGCACTTTGAGATATGTACGGACAGACCCATTAGAGTTAAAAAGATCAGCAGGTATTGGCATCAGGTTTTTTATGCCCATGATTGGAAAACTTGGATTTGATGTTGGCTATGGATTTGATGATATTACAGGTAATGGTGAACCTCAAGGGTGGGAGTACACAATAATTTTTGGAAATTAAATATTAATTTAAGGAGGTAGATGTGATACCTAGAAAAATCACAATGGCTGTTTTTATTTTACAAATAATATCTTCAGTATTATTTGCTCAAAAAATAGGATTTGTGCAATCAGATAGAATTCGTACTGAATTAGAAGAATTCAAAGATGCTGAGGCTCAACTTCAATTAGTGCTTAGACAGGCTAATATGAAGTATCAATCAATGGCTGTTGAGCTAGATAGTATTAAACAGGCTTTTGAAACCCAAAGACTTATGAGTAGCCCTGAATGGAGAAAAGAGAAAGAATCTGAAATTGCTTCCAAAGAAACTCAGTTGCAAAAATTTCAAGTAGATGTTGCTGGACCTGATGGTAGTATGTATAGAATGCAAATGCAATTAGAGATGGAAATTTTGCAAAAGGTCAAGCGTGCTGTTGATAAGGTTGCTGCTGCTAAAAAAATGGATTTTATTATTGATGGCTCAACCTCTCTTTTATATGGCAATCCAACACATGATCTCACTGATGATGTATTACTTGAATTGAGGAAATACAGCGTTTCTGATAAGAAAAAATCTGATACCAAAAATTAATAACAAATAATGGCTTCCCTTAAAGAGTTAGGCGATCTTGTCAAAGGCAGAGTGGTTGGAGATCCTAAATTATCAATAAGTGGGGTATCCTCTTTAGATAATGGGAAAAAAGGAACTATAACCTATCTTTATAAAAAAAAATACCATAAATATCTTAACATGACCCATGCTTCTGCAATTTTAGTTTCAGACGAATCATTGATAAAAAATACCAATGGAATTATTGTTGATGATCCGAGATTAGCTTTTGTTAAAATATTAAATTATTATCAAGAAGAAACTGATCAATATAAAGGGGTTCATGAATCTGCAATAATATCATCATCTGCAAAAATTGGACTAAATACAAATATTGGCCCAAATGTCGTTATTGGAGAAAAGGTAGTTATTGGAGATAATGTATCTATTGGAGCTAACAATGTAATAGATAACAATTCAATAATTAGAAAGAACTCCAAGCTATATAGCAATATTCATATCTATCCTAATTCAATCATAGGTGAGAATTGTATTATGCATTCTGGTGTAGTGATTGGAGCTGATGGGTTTGGCTATATTTCTGTT
>Ga0066850_10001390_pt1 | contig 12721 bp, 9 predicted proteins | sample ETNtaG_4_FD_67282 | JGI IMG/M metagenome (GOLD analysis project Ga0066850, IMG submission 67282) | Marine microbial and viral communities from oxygen minimum zone, Eastern Pacific Ocean - ETNP201406SV67 | ecosystem: Environmental > Aquatic > Marine > Oceanic | place: Pacific Ocean: Eastern... | reverse complement strand
TATTGAAGACTGCTACTATGAGTCAGCAAAAATTGGTGTTAAGGCAATTGCCATATATAGAGATGGATCAAAAGCCTCACAACCTCTTTCTTCTTCCTCTGATGAGGGTGAGTCTGATGAGACAGATCCTGAAGTAACTCAAATACTTGATGATGAAGCAATGATGATTCAAGGAAATTTTAAAGCTGGCACAAGTCCTACAAGAGCATATGCAGGAATGAATAGACCTAGATTTCTACTTCCTGAAAAGAGGATCGGTTGGACACAGGAAGCAAAAATTGGTGGTCATAAAGTTTACTTAAGAACAGGTGAATATCCTGACGGCACCCTTGGTGAAGTCTTTATTGATATTGCTAAAGAAGGGGCAACATTAAAGGGAGTACTGGGATGCTTCGCTATCGCTGTATCAAAGGGACTACAATATGGTGTACCGTTGGAGGAGTTTGTCGATACCTTCACATTCCAGACTTTTGAACCTAGAGGTATGGTTGAAGGGCATGAAAACATAAAGATGAGTAACTCAATTATTGATTATGTTTTCAGAGCATTAGGACTTGAATACCTGGATAGAACAGATATTGTTCAAGTTCCTCCAGCAGAAATAAAGACCAGAGATTCTGGATGTAATTGCGGAGAAGGTAGGTGTAGCTGTGGAGAGAAAATTCAACAAATTACCCAACTGTCACCTGTAAAGGAAGTAGATGCACCTGTAAAGAAAGTAGAAACTGAACCTGTAGAGAATACTCAGGCAAGTGTTGATACAGTTCAAGAAGTTCTTGGAGATATGATGGGAGATGCTCCTGCTTGTGATGAATGTGGCCATATTACTGTTAGAAATGGTTCTTGTTACAAATGCTTAAATTGTGGAAATTCATTAGGGTGCAGTTAGTTAATAAAACGATACTTTATAGTATTAAATAAATATTTAATTCCATCAATTGTTTTTATTTTTTTTCCTTCACTGTAAGACCTACCTTCATATTTAATAGGAACTTCTTTAATTGAGCGATTAAATTTAAGAAATTTTGATAACATCTCAATTTCAATTGAAAATCCGTTTTCTCTTAAATTTGTTTTTTTAAAGAAATCTGATGGCATCAATTTGTAACATGTTGCAATGTCTGAAATATTATAGAAATTTATTATAGAAAAGAATATAGACATCATTTTATTAGCTAAGTAAGTTCTTGAATAGACATTTTTTCTTTCTTTAGTACCAATAAATCTTGATCCTAAAATCATTGAGTTAGGATATTGCTTACTTACTTCGAACATTTCAAAAATATCATCAGGAAAGTATTCTAAATCTGCATCATGAATAACCACATGAGTGCTGGTTATAAGGTCTTTTGCTCGAGCAAGAGCTACACCCTTTCCTTTTCTTATGTCTGTTTTAAATGAAAATATATTTTTATTATTTGAGGCTAGGTTTTTAGCAATATTTGGAGAGTTGTCTGTTGAATTGTTATCGATTAAAAGAATCTGTTCATATATATTATTTTTCAGAAGTCTGTTCACAGATTTTTCTAATAAATCCCCTTCGTTGTAAAACGGAACAATTACAGATAAACTCATCATTGTTTAATTATATACTTTCAAATGAAATTAGAATTTTGTTAGTTAAGTATTGAGTGTTTGGATGATTATAAAGAAAAAATTATCTTAATTTTATAAACTTACTCTCAATAAATATTTCTTCGTTATTTTTTTTAATTGTATCAAAAAAGTTCCAAGCTAAGACAAGTACATAGTCATAACTATTTGGCTTAATGTCATCCACATTTTTTATTTGTATATTTACTCCTGGAATAAATTTATTTTGCTTTAGTGAATTTTCATCAATGGTATATAAAAAATCCTTGTCACTAAGACCAAAATAATTTAAAATCGTAGTTGCTTTCGCTGGTGCACCATAGCCAATAATTTTCTTTTTTTCAGATTTTATTTCATTAATCATTTCAAGTGATTTTTTCTTTGTGTCTTCAACTTTTTTTGCAAACTCTAAATACGTTGGGTATTTATCAAGCTTATGTCTCTTCTCTATTTCGATGTATTGACTTACGCTCTTATGCATTCTCTTATTTTTATTTTTTGTTGCATAAACTCTTAAAGAACCACCATGTGTGTCAACTTCTTTTACTTTATATACTTTCATTTGTGAGTCTTCAAAAAAATTTAGTATTGCTAGCAAGCACCAATAATTTACATGTTCGTGATATATGTTGTCAAAAGTCACATCTTTTAATGTTCTAAGCAAATACTGAATTTCAAAAATAAATTCCCCATTTTTTTTCAAAAGATCTTCGGTGTTTTTTAAGATATCTTTCAGCCCATCACCGTGAGCAAAGACGTTAAAAGCAGTAACAACATCTGCTTTCCCGTGTTTTTTAATTATTTTATGAACCGTTTTCTCACTAAAATATTCTGGTATTGTTGTTAGTTTTTTTGAATTAGCAATTTTAGCAACATTTTTTGCAGGTTCGACTCCAATGGCATTAATCCCAACATTTTTTACTGGATTAAGAAATATTCCGTCATTACTCCCTATATCAACAACAAGAGAAGTGTTTTTTAGTTTTAAGTCAGATTTTAATTCGTTAGCTATTTCAACAAAGTGGTCTCTAAACTGTTGAGATGTAGATGATAAGTAAAAATAATTATCAAACATTTTCTCTGGAGGCACAACAACACTTAATTGAGAATTAGAACACTGGTTACAAAAATTTAAGTCAAGAGGATAAAGGTCGTTTGGAGCATTTTTCTTATCATTAAGATTGTTCGCAAGTGGGGATAAACCAAGAGATAAATAATGATTAAAACCTCCTCCACAAATCCTGCAACTTGTGACATAGCTGTCGATTAAATTATTACATAATTTTTCATCTACAAGTTTGTGAGGAATTGTATGAGTTACACCATAGTTTTGATGTTCTCTTTCTCCGTTTACTAAATTTAAAAAGATGGAATCTTCTAAGAAAACCATTGTATGTGAAACATAAGGAGGTATAGTCGAAAGATCACCTTCATTTATTAATCTTGTTTCAACAACAGAATTTTTGTTTGCTAAGTCTTTAGTGATACTAATGAAACTACCTTTAATTAATAAACATTTTTGTGTCTGTATTGGGTGATAATGGTTTCCTCTCATTGTTCCCTTTTTTGACTCCACATAACCAATCATATTTATTAAATCATCAAAGTAATAATTAGATATTATCCCTCTTTCATCTTCAAAATTATCAGCACCAACCTCTATCTCTTCATTTACGGTGATTGTATTTTTATCACTCCATGCGTGAATCATTTCTTCGATAGAGTTTTCTATCTTATATAAAAACTTAAACCCTTCACTCTTAATTTTATTGTTAGATAATGTGTAGCCTTTATTTGGAACAGGATCTTTAGTGCTGACTACTTCTAAATTTTTGTTTACTTTTTTACATATATTAGCAACTTCTTTAACAGTTAGGTTTTCATTTACGCAGTTGAAGATTTCATTATTTATTTTTTCATTATTCCCTACAAATTCCATACACCTTGCTACATCGTATACAGAAACTAAACTTTTTAATTGATCCCCTCCAGAATATAAAGTAATCTTTCCTTGGAGCGAGGCTATCTTTGAAAATAAATTGGGCATTATGTTTAATCGAGTGGAGTCTAATGAATTTCCATATAGTGAACCTAGCCTTAAAATAACAAAATTTTTGTTTGAATTTATAATATCTTTCTCTGATTCGACTTTACCTTTTGCATAACCCAAAACAGGTATTGGTTTATAATCTTCTTTTATATCTTTTACAACCTTTGATAAGCCTTCAAATATAACATGGGTGGAGGGGAAAACTATCTTTGTATTTTCATTAGATAATTTTATAATGTTCTGGGTTCCTTTAACTCCAACGTCATAAACTCTTTTTTCTCTTTCAACATTTACATCTTCTTTTGTAGTTGCAACATCTGTTATTCCAGCTAAATGATATATAATGTCTGCGTCGTGGATTTCTTTTTCTAGATTATTAGAATCAAGAATGTCTACTTGTTTAAATTTTATACCCCATCTTTTTAACTGACTTACTCTACTAGAAACAAAATTACTATCTATAACAGTAATATCTAACTCTCTTGATTTGCCAGAATATATTTTAGATAGTTCCATCCCTAAATATCCAAGACCACCTGTAATTATTATTTTGTTCATAAAATTAAATTATTTTCAATTAACTTATACTAATATCTTTTATTTTGCTTGTTATAATTCTTAACTACAATAAAATCTATATTCAGGGCGCTTAGCTCAGTCTGGCAGAGCGCTACCCTTACAAGGTAGATGTCAGAGGTTCAAATCCTCTAGCGCCCACAAGGGTTTCGTCGTTTAAGATATAAATATGAAAAAAGTTGAAACAAAGTATAAATCATCAGTTCCAATTAAAGGAAGTTGTCACGAAGATTTTCAAGAAGTAGCAGAAACCTTTGCGCAAAACTTTGATAAATACCAAGAGTTAGGATCATCTGTCTGTGTTGTTGTAGATGGAGAAACTACTGTAGACCTTTGGGTAGGGCATAAAAATGAACAAAGAAAAGATGAGTGGGATGAAAATACCCTTTCCGTTGCTTTTTCAAGCACAAAAGCAGCACTTGCACTTTGTGCACATTTATTAATAGACCGAGGACAACTCAACGCAAAAGAAAAGGTAACAAGATATTGGCCTGAATATGGAAAAAAAGGAAAAGAAGATACAACAGTAGAAATGATATTGAACCATTCAGCTGGTCTTCCGGCACTAAGAACTAAAGTCCGAGAAGGAGGTTTCTTTGATTGGGAATATATGATCAAACTATTAGAAAACGAAGAGCCTTTTTGGACTCCAGGAGAGGAGACCGGATACCACATGATAACTACAGGTTGGTTAATAGGAGAACTTGTTAGAAGAGTTTCTGGAAAATCTCTAGGTCAATTTTTTAATGATGAGGTAAGTGAGCCATATAATTTAGATTATTGGATTGGGCTACCTGAGAGTGAAGATGAAAGAGTAGCTAAAGTGAGACCATTTAAGCCTTCTCTTGCCGACAAGCCAAGTGGTTTTGCAACAGCTTTCAGAACAAATCCAAATTCAATCCAGAAACTATCTTTAACGAACACCGGTGGATATGATTACAATGCGATTGAAACATACCGAGCTGAAATAGGTGGTGTTGGAGGAGTTACTAATGCTCGTTCATTAGCTGGAATGTTTACTCCCCTTGCTCAAAATAATGAAGAACTTCTCTCAAGGAGTTCTGTTAAAAGACTGAGTGAATCAAATGTGAAATCAGGTATCGATAATATGCTTCTTTTTCCTACAAATTTTTCAGAAGGGTTTATGTTGCATATGGACAATCGAGGTAGATTTGAAGGAGAAGGTGGATCATTTATGATTGGACCAAATGCCTTTGGACATGTTGGCTTTGGAGGAAGTAGTGCTACATTTGCTGATCCAGACTGTAAAATGTCTTTTGGCTATTTAGTAAATAAACTAGGTGGGGAATATCTAATCAACGAAAGAGGTCAAAGCCTTATAAACGCTTCTTATAAATGCATCAAATAAATATGATTAATACTCACACTTTTTTAGCTAAATTAATTCATTGGACATTCATTCCTCTATATGCCTATGGCATATTTAAACAAGTAGATGATCTAAATCAGCTTGAAGACCCATCATTCCTTAATTTTGAGATTTTATTTGCAATAGTATTTTTAATTATTGTTTTACTGCGATATTTTTATATGAAAGATACCCCAGCTTTGCTAGGTGCAAATGATGATATGCATAAAGCTCATCTTTATATAGCAAAAACTGTACATAGACTTGTATATTTTAGCTTGATAATGCTCCCAACAACTGGACTCCTCATTGCTGGTCTTTTCAATTTAGGCATAGGAAGGATAGATATAGCTATTGCTATACATGAGTTTTCTGCATTTTTGAGTTACACAGTAATTGGTCTTCATGTAGGTGCTTCAATTTATTCAAGATTTAAAGGTGAAGGCCTGTGGAATTCTATGGTCCCAATTTGGAAAGAAAAAGGGAAAAAGAATTCAGACCTTATATCAAAACTTGAAGACATAGAAAACAAAGTGTATGAAAAAATAGAGGATATATTTATTAATTAGTTTTTTTATTTGGGTTACCATAACAATAAGCTCTAGTTCTGTAAACTAAAATTGTGTATAAAATCAATTTAAAGAAACAAATTTACCCTTCAATCCATTTTATTTCTCTATTTTTTTCATTTTTAATTAGTGAATTATATTTCTTTAGTGCGAAAGGAGTAGACTTTCCAAGATACAAAGTTTATCTGGAATACTTTCAAGGAAATATAAGCCAAACAACTCAGAATCAAGGTCTTCTATATTATTACTCAAATTATTTAATGATGTTAATAAAACAATCATCTTTAACGTCCATAAATAATGATTTATTTTTAAATACCTCAATACAAACGACTAATATTCTTTTTTATTTATGTGGTGTATTAGGCCTATACAAATTATTAAAAATTTACGGATATAATTCTGAAGGTATCTATATTTCTCTATCTGTTCTTCACTTTGTTCCAAAAATTATTGAAATGAGAGTACTTATGAAGCCAGAAATAATTGCATTTGCTTTTTTACCTTGGATAATTATTAGTTGTGAAAAATATTTTAACAACAAGGAACAGAAATATTTAATTCTTTCTATATTACCTTTATCTTTATTAATGACTTCAAAACCATCAATAGCAGGAATGGTTTGTTTGTTTTTATTTATAAAATTTTATAATAAAATTACTTTATCTCTAATAAAAGAATCATGGATGATTTTATTATTATTAATAATCCTTTGCCTTGGGCTTAGTTTCGAAAATTATAGTGCTAACGAAGTTCATATATTTGATACATTAAATGAAGAAGGAGGGTATTTAGATAATACTGCAAGTGTTAATTTTTTATTCAAAATAAATCAGGAAGAATTATATTACTCTCCAGAATTTGGATACCATAATAATTCTCTTTTAGGGATAACTTTTTTGGATACATTTGGAGATTACTATAAAGTAAATTTAAGAAGTGAGGATAATTATTTCACTTATTATGAAAGAAACCCTTTTTCTAATTTTCAAGATTCTAATGGTTTCAATTATGGTAAATTTTCAAGAAACTATTTAGAACTAACTTTTGCCTTACTTTTTTATATAGCTATATTTTTAACCTTTAAAAGGAACAAAAAAATTTCTCTATTTGTAATATCACCTCTAATTGGAGTGTTTGTTCTTCTCCTTAATGCCTATGGAGTCATAGGTAAGAATTTTGATCCACTAACTGGAGATACCTTAAAAACTAGCTACTATGCATTTTTTATAGCTATATCTTTTATTTTCTTATTGTGTGAACTAAATAAGAAATTTCAACCTTTAGGAAAACTTTTTTCAATAATGTTAATTATAATTTTTTTATTTTTGTTAGGTTTTCCTAAATCTGATTACAAAATTATAAATAGTAACCTGAATGAAAAAGTAATTGTTTCAAGCTTATGTAGACCTATGTCTTTACTCCTTAATGAAGTTAAAGGGTCAGACTGTAGTAATGTTGTAAAACTAACTTGCGAGTATAACTTACTATCAATTAATCCAAAAAATATATTCGAACCAAATATTCCATCTGGGTACACAATTCTTTATAGAGATGATGCGCCGGGAGGGGAAATTATACCTAATGAAAAAGTTAATGAGTTTATAAATGAAGGTGGATATTCTTTAGAACCAGTACTTGAAAAATATGGGAAAAAATATTTAAATAATGAAAATCCTATTTTATTACAAAAAGAGGCATTGATTGTTGAATCCACTGAAGTAAAGGAATGTATTAAATATATATCTAAAGGATACGAGCCAATAAACGATATTTCATTTGATATAAAAACTTTTCCCTTCCTGAATGTTATTGTTGGATTTCTTTCTTTATTTTCTTTTTTTGTGATAAATAAAACTATTAATAAAGAATAAACTTATTTTAATTTAGGGGCAGATCTTGAAGTAGTAACTTCTTCATGATATTCTTCTTCAACATTTATTTCCCAAATGTCTCTCTTTTGATCCAATAGTAAATTTCTAATAGACTCAATAGCAGTTACCATTGAGTGGTCCTGATTATTATATCTATGCATACCGTTCCTGCCCATTGGAAAAATATTTGGGTGCTCCTCTATTAGCCAATTTTTTATCAAATCAATATTATTTTGATAATCTAAATCATAAAGGGGATAAGCTTTTGGCATTCTAATAACATAGCCCTTCTCAACCGTTCCCTCTTTAACAAGTTCTAGTTTTTCCAGCTCTTTTATAGCCATATTAATTAAATCATCGTCTTCTTTGTTCCATAACTCGTCTCCAACATTTACGAAATACTCTAAACCTAAACAAGTTTTATTGTCTTTCACCATATATGGAGACCAGCTTCCATAGTTTTGAACTCTTCCTACTTCAACTCCTGGTTCATGAATATATATCCAATTATCTGGAAAAGCATCCTTACTCGGGATTATCAATGCAACTGATAAGAAATCCCTAAACTTAAGATTGCTTCCAGCCTTCTTTACTTCTTCTCGTGGTTCAGGTTTTATTACTTTAGGAAGATGAGCCAGAGGCATACTAGAGAAAATTGCATCAGCTTCATATTCTTTTTTATCTGAAGTCATAACTTTATAAATTTTTCCTTTTAACTCTATACTTTCTACTTTTGCATTAAAAACTATTTTGTGGCCATCTTCTCGTAATTTCTTTTCTGCAGAATCCCACATCATTCCTGGACCAAGTTTCGGATATTTAAATTTATCTATAAGAGTAGTTATAATTTCACCATCTTTTTTAGGAAGTATTGCGTTAAATATTGCTCTCCCTAAGGAAAGATTTTTTATCCTCTGACTTGCCCAGTCTGCTCCAATTGTATTAGCAGGAACACCCCAAACTTTTTCTGTATATGTTTTAAAAAAGATATTATATAACCTCCATCCGAATCTAGAAGCAACCCATGTTTCAAAATTATTTGTATCCTTAATGGGTTTTATTCTCACATAAAGATACGAGAGAACGCATTTTATTGATTCAAAAAGACCTAAGTTAAATAATGCATTGGAGGCTTTAAGTGGGTAATCAAAAAACTTTTTATTGTAATATATTCTACTTTTTCTATCTCTCCAAATAAAATCATTTTCATCTAGAATTTCATCCCAAATCTCATATACCTCATCAACTTTTGTAAAAAACCTGTGGCCTCCAATGTCAAACTTCCAACCATCTCTATCAACTGTTCTACTGATTCCACCAGAAGTTTTATCTCCTTCTAATATAGTTGCCTTGACATTATGTTTTGAAAGCTCCCAAGCAGCTGTTAATCCTGCAGGTCCTGCTCCAATTATTATAATTTTCAACTTATTTTTTTCTTTTTTATATTATTTATACAATATGAAAAATGTTCATCTATTTTTTTATTTAACATAATTTTCTCTGTTATTATATTTTATCGAGTTCTTCAATAAGCTTGTCTTTTTCTTCTGGGAGAATTGAAATAGTATAGACATCATCTTAGGGAAAGGTCCCTGAAGTGGCTGTAATTAGGCCTAAATCGACCACTATAGAGGTTAGAATACTTGTTATTAGCAAATTCAGCAGGATTTGGATTTAAATCAGTTATTGCACCTGCTGCTTTTATTGATTTTTCAAGAAATTTCTCTTCATTATGAAATGGAACTATGAATGTTAAACTTTGCATTTTTATAAATCTAAAGTTTCAAGTTTAGATAAAAAAAGTTATTTATTGACTTAAAAAATCTAACTAATTTCCTTTGAGTTAAATTTGTCAATAAATCATTTGGTCTTGTTCCTGCATAATGTGGTAAAGAAACCATTTCAAAATCAGTAAATTCTTTCTTGCTTAGTTTGTTAATATTTTTCCACCTTAACTCGCGAATCGAATAAAAATCTTCAAAATTGTTCAGGGCATAATGGAAATATATTTCATAATCTGCGGAGGGACTTTCTTCGTCATTATCAATCTGATCTAGGTAAACATCATAAAAACTTTTCCCATGATATTCTTCAACTTTCTTGAACATTGATCCTAAAATTTCTTTATTAAATAACATGTGATGAGAAATGCCACTTTTCTCATTTGCTCTTATAAAGTCTGGATGTACTCTTAACATGTGTGAAAAATAGGGCTTATGATACTCATCAGATGTAGTGAAATAAGGTTTATTGTTTTGGTCAAAAAATTCTATTTCCTTAGTAAAAAAAACATCACTATCAACAACTAATACATAGTCACTTTTATTTTGCAGATAAGGATAATACATTTTTACTAACTGAGCATAAACCCACCCTGCTCTTTTTTTATTCTTTAATTTTCTTTCAACATACTCTAAATTAAATGGGAAAAAATCAGAATCTATATTATTTACTTCTTTATAGTTAAATTTCCTAGCTTCGCTAAATAAATTTATATTTTTATAGCCCGTTATATTTTTTTTATTTGTATTAACTGTGTGTTTTATGATTGAAAAATCCTTTGGACCCACCGTTTGAAAAATATCAAAATCAACCATACATTAGTCATTCTACATTAAGTCAGGACCTTCTAGAATAATTTGATTAGAATTATCTTTGAAGATTGCCTGTGAAAAAAAGTAAGAAAACATATTTTAAATTATTTTTAACTATCTTTATTTTACTATTATTTACAAAAATAGATTTTAGATTTTATGAGTATCCACCTGGGTTAATCGTAGATGATGCTGAGTATTATTACCATGTTCAAACAATTGTGCAAGACATGGATCTGAATTATTCAAATCAAATGGAAGGTGCTGACTATAGAAATCTTAATAAGTTAAACAACAACCCTGTTCCTGTCCACCCTATTGGGTCGGGGTTGTTTGCAGCTCCGATAATATTCATTACAAATTTCATAAGTAATATATTTAATATTGACTCTGTTGTAAGCTTCAACTACTTCATTTATTCATTAGTTCCAATATTATATTTATATCTTTCTGTTTTGATGCTTTATAAAATTATTATTCATCAGAATATAAATATTAACTTTCTTCATTTACTAATAATCTCTCTTGGATCTGGGGTATCTTATTTTGCATTTGAAAGATTTAGTATGAGCCATGCTTACGAATTTTTTGGTCAAGCTCTTCTTCTTTACCTTTTATTTAAAATGGAAACTTCATCTTCTAGAAAAAATATTTACCTGTTTCTAATTCCAGTGTTTATATTTTTGGTTTTTTCAATAAGGTGGAGTAATTATCACGTATTCCTTACTCCTTTAATCTACTGTTTTGTTTTTAATAAAAAGTTAATTAGAGAATTTAAATCTTTATTTTTCTTCTCTGGCTTTATAGTTGGGGCTTCAATTTACTATTACATATCATATAAACTTTATGGCGTATTAACTTTAAACCCTTCTGATTTGTTTTTACAAGTTGAAAATAGACTTACTTATAATTATGAACGTTTTTTTGACATAACTTTATTCTTTGACAATTTATTATTAATTGGAAAATCACTACTTGTTATTTTATTTAGTCATGAATTTGGTCTTCTTTATTTCTCACCGATAATTTTCATAGGCTTTGTAATGAGTCTAATTTTTTTATATCAGAAAAAGTTTGGTAATTGTCTTATCGTCTTTTTAATAAGTTTTATACCATTTATGGGAGTTATTGTATTACAAAATACTGGTTACTCATATGGCTTTAGATATTTGTTTTCTTTGGCTCCAATATATATAATTTTTTACTCAAAATTTTTCTATCGTAATAAAATTATTTACAATTATCTATTTTTTGTTTCTATTTTTTCAATCATATCTCAACTATTTTTTGAAGCATCCTCGAATAGCATCCTATATAGTGAGTATGTTATTAATTCTTTTGGTCAAGAAACAAAGTTTGTTAACCCAGATTATTTAACTAGCCTACTTAGTAGCTTTCTAATAATTGACTCTTATTTAAATGTAATTTTTACTTCTTTTATTGGAATTTTTATATTAAAAATCCTTGCGCTGTTTACTTCACCGATTGAATTTATTAGCAGATTTAGAGAACCTAATGAAGATATTTTAAGATTGATTGACAATTCAGACGCAATTTCATTAACATACCTTTTATTTTTAATACTTTTATTTTATGGAATCTCTAGAGACTTTATAAGAAAACTTAATTAATAATTTTTTTTTGAAAGAGTTTCCCAAAGCCAATATCATAATCATTAATTAATGTATAAATACCAAGTTCTTTTTTTGTAGAAGAGAGTGACTCATTTGAAATTTCATCTATATAAATAAAATCAAATTCTTTTTTGGATAGTTCTTTTAATGAATAGTCAATAGAGGCCGCGACTAAGCATCTTTTATTTTCAGGATGAGTTCCGTCTTTTAAAACATCATCTAGTGAGTCGAAATTAATAATATTTGCTCGATATTTTTGAACTAAATACTCAGCATCAATATTTACTTTTTTCTCGGGATCTAATATATAAAAATCTATTTCTGAAAAATTTGAAAGTGATAGCATAATAAGATCAATATTCTTATAAATATTATTCTGTTTAGTGAATCCATCTAGTTCCCTGATCCTATCAGATAATTTTGAATTTATTAAAAGAAGGGTTGATATGGTATCTTTTGATA
>Ga0066850_10001389_pt1 | contig 12721 bp, 8 predicted proteins | sample ETNtaG_4_FD_67282 | JGI IMG/M metagenome (GOLD analysis project Ga0066850, IMG submission 67282) | Marine microbial and viral communities from oxygen minimum zone, Eastern Pacific Ocean - ETNP201406SV67 | ecosystem: Environmental > Aquatic > Marine > Oceanic | place: Pacific Ocean: Eastern... | reverse complement strand
GGTCAATGATACTCCAATAGCAAGCCCCAATGCACCCACCAGAGGTGGCATGAACGATGGTGGTGCCACCGACATGATGCTGGGTAATGCAGCGGCTATATCGTCCCTCGCCTTCTTACTGTGCAGCGATAAATGATTCCAAGCATGTTTCGATGGGGGTTGTGGTCAGAACACACATCAGATGATATCGTCTGTTTTGGTGCTGTCTTCCTTCTGAACATTTTTTGTGGCCAACACTAAGTGGTTATTCGGCTCTTCATTTAGATCTCCGAGAGAGAAGAGTAGGGTGATAGGGATGGCGATGAGAGCATATAGGACCATGAATGGAAAGAGGAGATAGAACAAGATGTTTCGCTTGTTCGCTTTGTCACTGAAACCATTCACGCGCATGCTGTGAAAGAAGAAAAAGAACATGTGAGAGGCTTGTGTAGACCATAATCCACCCAAGGTTTCGTGCTCTTCAATCATGAGCCCACTTCTTCCCATTGCTTGTTCGATCCAATACCGGCTCATGTTCTGGAAGAATGCAGGAGCAAGATGTGTGGTTGACGTCTGAGGTATCAAAAAGATGGCCTTACCTCCTGGCTTCAATACACGACTAATCTCTTCGACCATGCGAATCGGTTCGAAAACATGTTCAAGCACTTGAATCGATAGCACAGTGTCAAATGAATCGTCAGAAAAACCCATGTTGCATCCATCTCCTTGAACAACACTGACTCGTGCATCATCCACTTTTGGAAAATGGGTGACATCGTGTTCTAGTGTCGTCCAACTGTCAAAAGAGATATTCTTGGCGATTGCAGTATTGACAAAATTCCATCCACCTACATCTAGAACAGAACCTCGGCAATGTTTTTTCAGGAGGGAAAATAATTTCCGTGAGCGGAAATTACGTATACGATATAGCAGTCTACCAAACAATTCTCATCCTCCTAGTTAATGCTAATAGAGTATTCAAATCCACTGATTCCATTCTTGGCCTGAATTAGCAGTTCTGTACCACGTCTTACCTTCATGTTGTAACCATTCATATCCATCTTGACCCACTGAACCTGCCATCTGGCGACTTGGGTTTGTTTGTGCCGGTGGCGGGGGCATAGCTGCCGTTTGTGCAGGGGACGGTGGTGGTGACATACCGAATGAAGGCTCAAGCGATGTATTGGGTGGGGACAATTGGTTGAGGTTCCCACTTGAGAATGGCTCTTCATCACGATTCTTACCACCATTTCTGAGAATCAGGAGAAGACAGACCACGGCAATGAACAGAGCAATGAATGAGACGATTGGCGATGCTGGTGAAAGGGCAAGATTAGCTGACGAAGCAAGTCCCTTCACACCTGTAGAATCCTCAACGGAACGAATCTCGACCACGATAATGGATTGAACGCCACCCATGGTGATGCTGGCGATCTGAGTTCCAGTTGACATGTGATCAGAAATGGGTATCGAGATGGTACCTGTTGGTTCATCCAATTCACCCGAGAAGCTCAAACCCACATCTTCCATGAAGATGACTTCCCAGGAATAGGGCCCATCAGGCATCTCGGTTTCACCGAGTGTGGATAGCGTCACATCAACCTCAAAATTCTCTCCTGCTGATGAGACTTTGTTCACAGGCGTGGCTTGTAAACGAAGCCCACTCAATTCGTTGATGTAGATCCTCTCCGCCGCCATGTCTCCGCCCCCGTCGACTGCCATGACTATCATTGTGAGACGTTCTTGGCCGTCCCAATAAAGATCAGAACGATCAGGGAGAGTGGATGGTATCTCGATACTGATGGTTCCAGTGGTTGCACTGAAAGATGTCCATTCGTCTCTCTCCAATTGAGCGATGGTCCACCAGATTGTGATTGGAGCGCTCATCTCTTCGAATTCTAATTCGACATTCACAGTCTCCCCTGGTACCCAGAACTCAGGTGTGACATCAGATTTGATCCGTGGTTCTGAGATGCCGAGACCTACGTAGATGTAATCGACACCTCCGCTCTTGTTCCATCCATATATCATGAGAGTCAATTCATCGATTCCAGGGACAAGATCACTCGGGGCGGTGACCTCGATGGATGCCACTCCATTCGAGTCAGTCTTCACCGCGCTCCATGCAGACCATGAATCACTTGTTCCATCGACCCCTACGACCTCTCGCGTGCGCTGTAGTGTATATTGTAACCAAGTATCAGTGATCGGGCGATTTGAATCGTCTGCTACTAGGATAGAGACAGTCGTCTTTCCTCCCTTAGTCAGGTCCTCGCCCCAATCCGTAACTTCCAGATTAATTCCTCCAGTCGATGCAGTAGAATCGCTGTCTTTGGTCAGAATAACTGGTACTTCGATCCATATCCGGTCCTGATCACTTGATGGGCGCCAAGAGAATGAGAGAGTTGCAGCTTCCGCGACAAGGCTATTGACAGAAGAAAGGTCGAACACTGTGCTCAGGCGTCCTGCAGAATCAGTTGCAAGATCATCTCCGATCTTCTCACTCTCACCACTCTGGTTGATGGTTACATCGATCAATGCGCCTTTGACGGGGCTCCAGTATGTCGCCCACCCTCCTGTCGAGTCAACCTCCTGTGCGAAGGCGACAGCATGGAACGGCTTTGTGAGGGGAATCTCTTCTAGAGATGCTGGCTCTGTGACCTGCAATTCAGGCCAAGCGAGAACAAAATCGATGGACGCATAGGCGGATTGATTGGTCGAAGCATTTGCCCAAATCTCGATTGTAAGGTCCCGCCAACACGTGTATTCATTGTAGCAGATGGTCTCAGGTACTGCGAATGTGATGGTATCTGAGGACCCTTCGAGTTGTCGGACGACATGCCGCTCCTTCCCGTCAGAATCAAGGTATGATACCATATATTCTGCTTTATCAGGAGTGACAGGCCCGCCATTTCTTGGGTTCACAAAGGAGACAGATGCCGTAATGTCATCGCCTGGTGTGATAGTCATCTGAGTCTGGGCGGGCAGGATTGAATAGATGTCCACTTCGAAATACCCACAAACGTACATTCCTTCGACACAGAGTTCATACTCTCCATTAGTGATGTCATTCGGAAGTGTCCAATTCAGCGTCACAATTTCCTTATCCAATGTGACTTTTCCTAGATCATACGTGCCATCCCCCCAACATCCCATGTATACATCGCATGCACTGACTGAGAGTGAACGGGAGGAGAATTCCTCTACATGGATCTCCACGGTGATATCCATGCCTGGAAGAAGAATCCCTGACGGAGTGATGATGATATCATTCACATCATACACTGATTGCCGACCCTCCTCTCCGCTTGCACTGTTTGGCAATTGAACGACAAGAAGGATTGAGACCAGAATCAAGACTCTGCTACGTGAGTTCATGAAACACACATGCAGCCCCCTCATTTCAAGTTCATGCATCGGGGTAACGAAACCCTGCGTGATGAGATGTCCAAGTAGCCCGAATCATTGTGACATGTCTGATACTGAGCGGAGTGGTCATGAGCGAGATGCTGACAGCATAAGCCATGGAGCCGCTGATTGCCGCATTACTCGTGCTATCAGTTGCTGCAATATTCAGTCCTCTAGGTATAGGGGCAGGGATTGCTTATGTTCCTATTTTCCATTATGGCCTTGGTCTTGATTTCGTAACCGAAGCCGTCCCCATCTCTTTGTGTCTTGTCTGGATATCATCTCTCTCAACCAAATCTCCTTCCCAGTCTGATGATGGAGTTAGGGGTGACATCCATCTTCCTGCTGTTCTCGCAGCTAGTATAGGGGCCTTGATAGGGGGCCTCGCAGCTGATCCACTCTCCGAACAGTTCGGTGATTTTGGGACGATTGTGCTGAAGGTTTCCGCGCTGTTTCTTACCCTCTGGTATCTCATCTATACTGTCGGTTATCTGTTGAATGACATGACACATCGTCCATGGTTGGAAATTGATGCCAAAATTTCCGAGAACAAACCACCTCGTGTGCTCTTGCTTTGGCGCTGGATGGGTCAAAGCGGTGCAGCAATAGCACTGCTTGGAGTAGGTGGTGGAGCTATCATCAAACCCGTACTTCGAGGTCTAGGTTTGTCAAATAGTTCGGCATCGCGTACATCATTTGCCATTGCAATGGTGGTCGTACCTATTGCCTTTACAGCGCATATGCTTACAAGAGATGTACCCAATTTTCTCTTTCAGTCATATCATCTTGGCATGGTAGGTCTATTTCCTGGGGTTGCCATTATTTGTTGGGGATTTACACGATGGTCGCTTCATCATCGTCTACCATCAATCATCTATGTTTTATCAATCATGGTCCTTTTGTCGATTTTGGTTAATTATTCGCTAGATCTCGCAACTCATGCTATCGGGACTCCGAGCCTTGTTGATACCCTCTCTTTCACACAACTTGTTGTAGCGGTCCTTGTTGTTGGACCAGTTCTTCTCCATCTGGCATGGTGTAACAGGGCAATCAAGCGAGGTTTACCCGAACTACCAGAAGGTGATCTTCCAAGCCTGACGGTTGTGATTCCAACTTGGAATGAAGCCCTTATCATCGAAGGGAAGCTCAACAACCTGTCGAAGCAGTCCTATCCGCGTGATAAACTCGATGTGATCATGATTGATTCAGCCTCTGAGGATGAGACAGTGGCAAAGGCTCGTGCTTGGCTTGATGCTAATCCCGACGCTCTTGGTACCTCTGTTAGAATCATTGAGGAAAGTGAGCGACGTGGCAAATCCTTCTCAATCAATCATGCCTTCTCAGAATCGAGTGGTGAAGTTGTGATGATGTCTGATGTTGATTGCCGTCTTGATGAAGGTGCATTGGAGCGTTTGGCACGCTGGTTCATTGATCCTGAGATTGGGGCAGTGACTGGTCACCAGAACCTCATCGATGAGTCAGGATCGATTGTGATCGAGCAAGAGGTGGCCTATCGCGACGCATTCACTCGCTTCAGGCATGGAGAATCTTGTCTGGATTCAACACCGATCTTCCATGGCGAGTGTGCTGCATACCGTGCATCTGCAATCGAAGGGCGTCCTTTGATCGAAGGGGCAAATGCAGATGACTCCCAGATGGCGGTGCATGTCCGCAGGCAGGGTTTGCGAGCCATCTGGGATGAACAACTCATCTTCCGCGAGGTCGCTCCTCCAGATGGTCATGCTCAGAGAGTCCAAAAGATTCGTAGAGCACAGGGTCTTTCCCGCCACTTTGCAAGAAATAGCGACCTTTGGTTCACTCGAAAGCAAGGTGCTTTCGGTCGCATCATGGGTACTGAGGCGTGGATGCACGTAATCCTCCCTTGGCTTGTGATCGGAGGTTTCCTAGTCGGCTTGACTGCCATTGGTGTGTTCATTTATACTGGTGGAATCGGAGCTTCATGGTTGACATATCTCATGCTTGTCATCGATGGTCTTGTAGTCCTCTTTATTGTCTGTTCTCGGGTCGGCATCCCCATTCCTCTTTCAAGAACAGCTTCTGCCTTCGGTTCTTACATGTGGATTCTCTTCAGAGCTCAGATTCTGATGATTCGAAAGACGAGTCTACATAGGTGGGAACAGGTCACTGCAGTGAGAGAACGCCTTGCTCAACTTGATTCGGTTCAAAGATAAGCTCGGAGATGCTCTACTAATTCCTCCGCCCGAGCCTCAAATGTCATCTCTTGTTCAGCATAGAGCCTAGCTTTTTCTCCTGCTTGAACAAGATCATCTCTCTTTAGCAATTGAATGAAGCCCTCTGCAAGTTTTTCGGGTCCATCGTCGGCATCGACTAAACTGAGCCAATCATGTGTCCCCACCTCCCTATGGCTTGGGAGATCACGTGCGATGACAACCATTCCAGAAGCAGCATATTCTAACATCTTGAGCGGCGAACAAATCCGCCAACCTAGCATATCTGGATGTGGGATGATCCCTATGCTGGCTTTTCCTAGTGTTTCTTTCAAAACATCATCTTCAACCCATCCATTGTATTCTAACCACTCTTCTGAAGATGCTTGTTTTGCAATCCATGAAGCCATTGGTCCTTTCCCGAAAATCAAAACCTTCATCTTATTTGCTGATTGATTGACGATTCTTCCAGCATTGATTAAATCGATAATGCCTCGCTCTTTTCGTAGCGTACCAGTATAGACTGCTATGGCTTTACTCTCTTTCTTTGAGGGGGTGAATGCTTCGACATCGACTGAGTTACGATAGATGATGAGATCATGATTTGAAAGGCGGTATCGTTTGCGAATAAAGTCTGCATGTGCTTCTGATTGAACGATGCATGCGGCAGCTTTAGGGGCGCAATTCTTCCATCGCTGATTAGTGATGAGCCATTGTAGACGCCCAGCTAGATGATTATACACGGGGGGGCTTCGCTCATCAAAGAGAAAAGGAAAGGATGACCCATTCATCTTCATCACTGAAATAAGCACGTTCGCAGAAATAGTATCAGTGATTGCTACGTCGAATTCCTGCACTGGTAATATCCTTCTGAGGACCCGGCGAATCCCGCGTAATTTTGTGAACGTTTCCATCAGTGGCAGCCTTCTCCAATCAGCCCAGTTTACTTCTACTTCGTCTTCGATAGGATGTGAGACCGGTATCTTTGATGCAACGACGGTGACTGTGAATCCTAATTGTTTGAGAAAACGAATCATTCCGATTACTTCTCGTTCGTGCACACCTTCGTTCATCTGGGAGCAAGTGACGTACAATAACCGAGACATCTGAATCACAAACTTGGATGGTATTAATGTCGTTTGTCGCACTTACAATCTATCTGTCTCTGGATGACGATCAGCCTTCATTTATCCAATACCTGCTTTCCATCAGTTTATTCCAATACAAGGCCGTTATTGAAACTGGAGGCCAAGTCTTCTGCCGATGGTACAACTGGATTCAGCCATCTCGTCCCTCCTTCCTCAAGAGTGCCTGGCCTATCTATCAGCGGCATTCCAAACATCCCACCTTGTACTGAAAGCCCTGCAAGAGCACAAGTGCTAGGTAAGTAATCTTCTCCTGTATCCGTCAGTTCCAACGATAAAACGTGCCCTGCAGGCACCATGACATCAAGGGGATTGAATTCCATCAGCATGGTATAGGTTCCGATTGGAGACGTTGGCTTGGCATCATATCCACCATCGCGATAACGTATATCCATGACTGCATGGCCTAATCGTAGCCCATCTGTCTCGTCCCATAGTGTTGCGAAAATCTGTCCACCATTGCATCCCTGTGTGCTAACCTCAAGATGCAAGGTCGGTAGGCCAGATATGTGCATTTCATTCTCAAAGGCCGGACTTACGAATGACACAGCGGAGTTGCCATTGACCACGCCTCCTGCCGCCTCAGCATTGACAGTCCACTGGTTGATGTCATGATGTTGCCACGCAAGATCAGAAGGTGGCCATGTTTCTTCTAGGTGCCACAGACCATCGTTGGTTTGGATTTGTACTCCTTGTATTGGTTCGTCACCGATTCCTTTGAGATAATACTCAAACCAGACGTAGAGCTCGATTGCCCAGTCCATTCTCGACATCGAGGGGAATGCTTCAGCACCGTACCCAGACCCCAGGTCACTATGCCTGTCGGGTTGATCTGGATAGTTGTGCGCCCATTGCCCGATCATCCCACTTGTTGGAATCCCTGCTTCTCGAAGCATGGCATAAGCCGGGAAGGCGTGATACGGATCGACATTCCAGTCCTGTAATCCCCAGACGAGATAGACTGAACCACCATAATTCTCAAGCACATCGGGGAGGTGATAACGCTCCTCCCAGTAATCGTTCCATTTGTCCCCTCCCACTTCGGCAGCAGCGTATGTTGTCCAAGGTGTGGCTGGCCCGATGAGATCATCTGAACACAATCTCATATCGTCTGTAGTGGGATCTGTCGTTGCACCTTCATAGAGCGCATCATATGCCATTGCACGGGACTCAGAGGATCCGTTTCGATAGAACATCTGCTGAACTCCGATGCTACCTGAGATTGGAACGATGGTCTTGAGATATGGATTCACGAATTGGGCAGCTTCCCAGTTCGTCGTCCCAGCGTAGGACTTACCCATCAGGCCGACATGTCCGTTGGACCAATCCTGCTCACCGAGCCACGTGACTGCTGCATCGATGCCGATCTGCTCTCCTCGTCCTTTGACATCTTGACAATGTGTGGACTTCCCGGTACCGAAGGTTGAGATTTGAGCGAGGGCATAGCCGTAGGGTACGAATTGATCGAGAACCCATTGCCCTACTCCACCATCTGGAACAGTATTCGGTGACGAATCATCCCCTGCGATCCCTTCACCTCCGAAGTCGTAGTATGGATGAATGGTAGCGATTACAGGCACCTTGGTGCCTTCTTCAACAATTGGCAGCCATAGCGCGACATGCATTTGAGCAGGTTCAGGATATCCTGCATCTTCCTCTTCAGGAGGCAGATCGACATCGATGAAGAATTCCTCTGGGCCGACCCACTTAAGTGGACCTGCCTCAGGCAGATGGCTTCGTTCTCCAGTCACATTGAGCCCGAGGATATGGCGTTCGTCAATGCCCAATTCCCACCACTCTCTTTCATCCGCATCGCCATCCCCCCCGAACAGCCCGAGGCAACCCGAACTAAGCATCAGGATTGAGATCATGAGGGCGCCAACCAACCCACCCTGGTTCGAGCTCACACTGAGGCGATGGGGCGAAGGTGGTTTGAGGATGATGTTTCTACGCCGTAGTGAGGTTGTTGTCCATGCGTGTGGCGGTTCTGGTCAATCCCGATGCTGGCCTCGGAGGTGTGCTCGCCTACAAGGGCAGTGATGGCCTCGCCGATGAAGCGCGTAAGGCGGGTGCTGCGGAGCGTTCAGGTCCCCGGACCCAGCGCACCTTTGCCCGATTTTCAGAGATCATTCAACGGTCCCCTAGCATGGAAGTTGAATGGATGGTTGGTGCTCGTCGTATGGGTCAGAATTGGTGGCCTTCAGAGATTATAGTTGAGCGCGTCCTAGGTGCTGGACAAACTTCTGAGGTTACCACCTCGGAGGATACAGTGAACATGGTCATTGAAGCTCTGGATGCTGGTGTGGATCTGATTGTATATGCGGGTGGTGATGGGACGACCCGTGATATAGTCACCGCTCTAGCGAAACGTCCCGAAGGCCCTGACACTCCCATTCTGGGCATCCCCTGTGGTGTCAAGATGTACAGTGGAACGTTTGCCTCCAGTCCCGAGGCAGTCGCTGAAGTCATTGCAGCATTCGTGCAGGGTTTGCTCGGCCCGTCTACCACTGAGGTGATGGATCTTGATGAAGAGGCATATCGTGAAGGGAATTGGCTCATCCGTCTTTTCTCCGAGGCTTGCACCCCCTCCTCCCCTCGTTGGATTCAAGGCAGTAAACAGATGGTGGAAGCATTGGCTGAGGATGAGATTCTCTTAGGCATGGCGGATTGGTTTTCCGAACAGATGACTAAGCATTCTGAAAGGGTCTGGTTATGGGGGTCAGGTGGTACCTTGTACAAGATTGCAGAACATCTTGGAATCGAGACCACTTTGCTTGGCATCGACGCCATCTCCTCCTCATCTTTGCTTGCCACAGATCTCGATGGAGCGGCAATCGAGGCTTTCGCAGATGAGACTCAAGACATCCATGTAGTTCTCTCTCCGATGGGAGGTCAAGGTTTTCTCATCGGTCGTGCTAATCTACAGCTGACGCCTCGTGCTCTGCAATCCATTGGACCGAACAGAATTCTTGCCGTAGCAACACCTGCCAAGCTTGCCTCTTTGGACTCTCTTCGCATCGAGACGTCCTCCCTTGAGGTCGACTCTCTCTTCGCAGAGGCCAAATTTATTCGAACTTTGGTTGGCTATAATGTCCAACGTATGCTCAGGCTTCTGATTGATGTAGAGCACTCGTAATTTTGGACTGAGTTGGAAGACCTGCTGCAGCACGAACGAGTCCCAAGAATGGCGGTGAAGGCCGTTGTGGCCGACTCTTGAACTCTGGATGGAACTGTGTAGCGAAGAAGAACGGATGCTCTGCTAACTCTATGATCTCCATTCTCTCACCGCTGTCATCCTTACCTGAGAAGATCAGTCCACCCGTTCGCAGATGCTCTACCATGTTTGGTGCAACTTCGTAGCGATGTCGATGTCGTTCCATGATGAAATCGGATCCTGCATAGAGGTGAGAAGCCATTGAATCAGGTGAAAGGATGTGAGTGCGCTTGAGTCCTAGGCGCATTGTGCCACCCATGACCGTCTCACTCACATCGGGCATGTGAATGACGACTGGATGGGGTGTATTGGGATCGAATTCAGTAGAATTTGCTCCTTCAAGTCCAAGCACATTTCTAGCATTTTCAATGACGGCGATCTGGAGTCCAAGACAGATGCCGAGAAATGGGATTCCTTCGATGCGTGCCAACTGTGCTGCGAAAACTTTCCCTTCTATGCCCCGATCTCCGAAGCCTCCGGGGACTAAGATCCCATCAACATCGTGCAAGGCTTGTCTAGCAGGTGAATCATCATCCTCTAGGTCCTCTGATTCGATCCATTCGATGTTGACTTTGTGTCCGATGCTGTATGCTGCGTGCTGGAGTGCTTTGATGACCGAGAGATATGAGTCTGTCAGTCCAGTGTATTTTCCTACCATCGCTATGGTCACTCGTTCATCAGCCGCATCGACTCCATCTGCAAGATTCTGCCAATCAGTAAGGTCTCCTTCTTTTGGATCACGTGTCTTGAATCGTGTGCTAAGAACCTCTCGTAATCCCTGCTTGTCAAGACCTATTGGAACTTGATAGATGTTTGAGACATCATGTGCTGACATGATGGCAGATGGTGGGACGTGACAGAATGCTGCCATCTTTTCACGCACTTCGTCAGCTAAAGGCTCTTCAGACCTACAGACAAGAATATCGGGTGTGATGCCTAATGCTCGAAGATCTCGGACACTGTGTTGAGTCGGTTTTGTCTTTTGCTCACCGACCGGTCCGATTACAGGAACCAGTGAGACATGAACGAAGCATACATTCTCTCGTCCGGCCTTGAATTGAAACTGCCGTAGCGCTTCGATGAAGGGCATACTCTCAATGTCACCTATGGTCCCTCCAAGTTCGATGACACAGACATCTGCAGTCTTACCTGTATCTGGTTCAGGTCTGTGGGCGACTTCCGAGATCCAGTTCTGTATCGCATCTGTGATGTGTGGTATGGCTTGGACAGTCTTGCCCAGATAATCTCCCTTGCGCTCAGCCTCAATGACTTCTGAGTAGATTTTTCCAGTTGTGAGATTGTTATCTCGGCCGAGTGTCACATCAAGGAATCTCTCATAATTGCCGAGGTCGAGGTCAACTTCTCCGCCATCGTCGAGCACGAATACCTCTCCGTGTTCGAACGGTGACATGGTCCCCGCATCGGTATTGAGGTATGGGTCAATCTTGATTGCAGTCACACGCTGGTCGAGACTTTTGAGAAGGACGCCGATACTACTGGCGGTGACTCCCTTGCCCAAGCCGGAGAGGACCCCTCCCGTGACGACGACATAGCGCATGGGTGCCAACAAGGAGGATGCTCTGCGAGCGTCGCCCTTCAACCTTCGGGCAGAACACCACCCTAGGGTCATTCGTCGAAGTCAAGTATCACTTTGCCACATTCGCCAGACCTGACGAGTGTCATTGCGGACTGGAAATCATGCCAGTGAAGGCGGTGAGTGACTACTTGTGCGACATTAAGAACATTCTTGGACAAGAGATCATACATGGTGTCCCAAGTACTCCACATGTGGCGCCCATTGATTCCTTTGACGGTAAGATATCGGAACACAATTTCGTTGATTGGCACGATTGGGTCTGTACCATAGACCCCGAGCACATTGACGTGACCTGCCAATCTCGTGCTCCGTAGAGCGTTGGAAAGTGCGGTAGGTGAACCGCTGAACTCACATGATGTATCGACCCCCCTCCCGTTAGTCGCAGTGAGAATCGCCTCGACAACGTCATCATCACATCCAAGGATGAGATCAGCCCCAAGCTCGCCAGCCATTCTCATCCGCATTTCATTCTGCCAGTCGATAGCGATGATCGTCCGAGCGCCTTGGGCACGAGCAACGTCGATGGCGAACAGGCCGATGGGACCTAGACCATGAATGGCAACATCACACCCAGTAATTGGTCCTGCACTAAGAGTATGGATGGCGTTTCCTAATGGGTCCTGAATTGAGGCTAATGATTCATCGAATCCATCGGGTACCTTTCTCGCATTTGTTGCTGGAATCGTGAAATAGGGGGCGAATGCACCATGTTGGTGGACTCCGAATATCTTCCCATGCTCACACACATGTGCATTCCCCTCTTGACAACGCTCACATGTACCATCGCCAATGTGGCACTCCACAGCAACATGATCCCCTATTTGGTGCTCAGTGACGCCCTTTCCGAGTTGGGTGATGACTCCCGAAGTTTCGTGACCCGTGATGGTTCCAAGTTTGACATTCTTCCGACTCCATTCATCCCATAGCCAGATATGGAGATCAGTGCCACATATTGAGGTGGAACGTGTGCGAACGAGTATCTCTTTCTCTCTAGGTTTCGGTATTTGATGCTCAATCAATTCAAACCCATTTTCTTCACCGCGTATTTTTGTCCACGCCAACATCATCGTCGCCGTGGTCATCTGAACTCAGATTCTCTCACATCCCCGGAGTTCTTAGGCCTGTGCCATCCATCATAAAAACCACTTTCTTGGCCCTCTAAAGATGACGGTTATGACATTCGCAGGAC
>Ga0066850_10001385_pt1 | contig 12748 bp, 9 predicted proteins | sample ETNtaG_4_FD_67282 | JGI IMG/M metagenome (GOLD analysis project Ga0066850, IMG submission 67282) | Marine microbial and viral communities from oxygen minimum zone, Eastern Pacific Ocean - ETNP201406SV67 | ecosystem: Environmental > Aquatic > Marine > Oceanic | place: Pacific Ocean: Eastern... | reverse complement strand
GTAAGTTTGTGAAGCACTAGACCCCATGTAAGGTGCCAAGAAGCTTCGTTAACGTAACTGTCGCCTTGATCTGTAGGCCATCCATCCCAATACTCTCTGCTCATCACAATTCTGTGGTAGAACTCAAGAACTGGTACGTCTGGCAATTCATCGATCCAGATTTCCATAGCATCATGGTAGTAGTCCATGATTGTGTCAGTTTCGTCTGGGTGAGTTTGAGCGATCTTATCAGTAAGTTCGTCCCAAGTAGCATTCTCCCAGTGGTAGAAGTTAACCTGGTGACCACCTGGGATGTTCACAGATGAGCTCTGGTAAAGCTTCATAGTAAAGTAAGGGTCTCTTACTGAACCACCGTGTCCAAACATTAGACACTCGAAGTTACCTTCAGCCATTCTAGATGAAGCATCTGGCGGTTGGATGTAACTAGCATTGATTCCACCTTTTCTTAACTGCTCAGCAGTTAGAGGTCCAAGGTCAACCCATGGGCTAAATCCAATTATTTCACAGTTAATAGTTTCACCGTCTTTCTCCCACATTCCATCGGCATTCTTAGAATAGCCTTTAGCAGTGAAAGTTTCGGCAGCCTTATCAGGCGCGTACAAAGTAGTGTCATGGTCTCCAGTTAGAAGATCAGCAACACCATCAAAGTACTTCTGTAAAGGAGGGTACTGAGGCATAGTCAACGGGTTTAGAGCCGCTGCACCATCGTAACCTACTTTTGAAAGTTCTTTTCTGTCAAGCAAGTAACTCATTGCCCATCGGATATCTTTGTCATCGTATGGTCCGTATTTACCTGAGTTGTTAAACGCAAGTGATACTGGCCACCAGTCAACATATCCATATGGAGACTCTTGTTCAGAGTGAGTTAGTAGCTTAGAGTTTTGAGACAAAGCCTCTTTAATAGTCTTAGGAGTAGTCATTGCAGCATAGTCCACATCACCCTTAATTAGAGCTTGTGCAGTAGTCTGCTGGTCACCTGTGCCTGGTAAGTAGATAATTCTTTCTACTTCAGGAAGTACACCATAACCTTTAAGGTCTGACTTTCCTTCACCCCACCAAGAATCAGCTCGATCGAACACTTTTTGTTCAGGTGTTCCAGCTGTTATTCTCCAAGGGCCTGTAGTTACTGGAAGTCCAGCATCTACGTCAAAAGCCTTGAATGTAGTCCAGTCCTGGCCGTTAAAAACGTGCTCAGGAACAATGTAAACACCAATATCAAACTTGTATGTTAACAAGAACATGAATCTCGGGTCAGGCCTAGATAATGACACTTTAACTGTGTGGCTATCTACTTTAGTAGCAGAAGTCATCACTGCGTCAATGTCAGTTCCCCATCGCACTTCTTCAGCATAATCTTTCAAAGTGTTAAGGGTGTATACAACGTCATCGGCGTTGAATTCTTCACCATCACTCCAGTCAACCCCTTTTCGAAGGTTAATTGTAAGTTCAGTGAAGTCACCGTTCCAATCCCAGCTTGTTGCCAACCATGGAATAGTCTCATCAGCGAAAGCACTGAAGAAAGCTAGAGGTTCATAAATAATGTTCGGACCTCTTTGGTGGTTAGCACCAATTGCATACGGGTTCCACAGTTCGTGGTCTGTGTGTCGGCCTTCAGAACCTCCTTGGAAGGTTATGAAAGTTTTCGCACGGTCCACTGACTTGAGTCCACCCGAGCTAGAACTGGCAGATTCTTTCTTCTCAGCAGGTTGAGTGCTTTTTTCAATTATCTTAACTTCTGACTTAGCAGCAGAAGATGAAGAAGATGAAGAAGATGAAGTCTCTTCGGCTTCATCGTCACCACCACAAGCAACCATAACTAGAGATAGAGACATCAATACGGCAAGCATTAATGATAGAAGTTTTTTACTCATCTACCTATTCTCCTTTATGAACGGGCACAGTGCCCGTACTTAGTTTATTTAATACCATCAAAATCTTATTAGGCGGTTTAAGTTCAAAATTAACAAAATTAAAACTCACACCAATTAAGATGATTATGGAATAATACCACAATTTCAAAAAATGCAATAATTTAAGAAACACACCTGAAACAATTTTGAAACAAACACTTGTAAAAGGTAACAATGAGGGTTATATTTACTAAGTTATTTCAAATAGAATAATACTTCTGAAATTTTCAAACGATTAGGATTATTAGTTTATATAACTAGATTAAGGGAAGTAGAGTTATGAGCTTTAGAAATATTGTAGCAGCTGTATACACCAATTATATTTTTAGAAGATTCCTGTTTTTCTTATTGATTATATGGATAGCAAGCACAGCGATTTTTTTAATACCAAGACTCTCCGGTCAAGATCCAGTAAAAGAAAAACTTCTTTTGGAAGCCCAAAGAGGTGGCCATATGCAGGCAGGTCTAGAAGAAATGGCTGCAACATATTCTAAAAAATTCGGACTGGATAAGCCCCTTCTGGTTCAGTACGGGAACTATATGGCAGATCTGCTTAGGTTTGATTTCGGCCCTTCTATTGCGTATTTCCCAAAATCAGTTAACTCGCTGATTGGAGATTCGGTTATATGGACATTCGGGTTGTTAGCAGTTTGTACCTTTATTGCTTTTTTTGTAGGAACGGTAGCAGGAGCATTATTAGGTTGGCCTAAATCGCCTAACTTTCTTCAATACATATTTATGCCGATTCTTACACTTGCAGCTATACCTTATTACTTGCTTGCGCTTGTATTAATTTATATTTTTGCATTTAACCTTGACTGGTTTCCGCTTTTTGGTGGATATTCAGTTGCAACTTTACCTAGATGGGAGCTTTCTTTCACAATAGATGTGATACACCATGCAATTTTGCCGGCAGCTTCAATTGTTTTAGCCTCATTAGGTTTTTGGGCACTAGGAATGAGAGGTATGATGGTAACAAACCAAGGTGAAGACTTTATGATTGCAGCTGAAGCTAAGGGATTAAGAAGCATAAGATTATTCTTTAACTATGCTGTTAGGAATGCAGTTCTTCCTCAAACTACAGCACTAGCTCTATCATTAGGAACAGTATTTACTGGATCTGTTTTGGTGGAAGTTATTTTTAGATACCCAGGTTTAGGCAATACGCTTTACCAAGCAATAAAATTAAACGATTTCTTTGTTATAAGAGGAATGATATTTATTGTAATTGTAACCTTAGGTTTGGCTACTTTTATTATAGATGTCACTTATCCTCTTTTAGACCCTAGAGTAAGCTACAAGAGAGGAGGTTAAATTATGACTACAATCTCAGAGAGTCAAGATTTAACTAAAAAATCTTTTAATAGAAGATTAGCTGATATAGCTAGATATATAAGAAGGAACCCTTCTTTGGGTGTAGGTATAGCATTGCTAGCCTCCCTTGTACTATTTGTAGTAATTGGATATGCAACTTACGAAGTTGAAAGGTTTAGGCCGTTAAGTGGTGGTCCAGATTTGGCTCCGTTTGAATTTGATCCCTATCATCCAGAAACAAGATCTGGAGGTTATATTCTAGGAACAGATCGCCAAGGTAGAGATGTAATGTCTGTAATGATTGCCGGAATTCCACTGACTTTACAGATAGGATTGATCGCTGGACTGATTGGTATTTCTGTTGGCACTCTACTTGCATTTATTGCTGCCTATTATGGAGGATGGATTGATCAGGTTATTAGTACAATTGTGGACGTAGGATTAACTATTCCTGGAATCCTTATACTGATTGTAATTGCTGTGAATATACAAAGCGGACTAAGTGTGCAGCAGATGGGTCTGGCAGTATCGGCAGTTGCATGGGTATGGCCTGCAAGAACCATAAGAGCACAAGTACTTGTTATGAGAGAACAGCTATACGTTGAAATAGCAAGGTTGAGCGGTACTAGCGGATTCTCAATTATGTTTAAAGAAATGTTGCCTAATTTAGCTCCATATATTGGCGCTTCTTTAGTAGGATCTGTTGCATCTGCAATTCTAGCCTCCGTGGGTCTTGAGGCACTTGGATTGGGCCCATTTGATAGCCCAACCCTTGGAATGACAATTTATTGGAATATACAATTCTCATCCATTCTTCATGGAATGTGGTGGTGGTTTGGTCCTCCAATAGTAGTATTGGCAATGATATTCGTTGGCTTATTTTTAATAACAGCAGGCTTGGATGAATGGTCTAATCCTAGGTTAAGGAAAAGAGTATGACAACTAAACAAAAAGCATCATCTGGAAAGTCCTCTACAGCAGGGTTAGGAATTGATGTAAAAGATCTTAAAGTTCACTATGATACTCCTGATGGAGTTGTAAAAGCCGTTGATGGAGTAAGCTTTTCCTTGAGGCAAGGCGAAAGAATGGCGCTAGTCGGCGAATCTGGAAGTGGTAAGAGTACATTGGCAATGGCTCTAATGAGACTTACTAGAGCACCTGGAAGAATTGCTGGCGGTCAAGTAATTATAGACGGCCAGGACATGCTAGATTTAGATGAAGAAGAGATGAGACTTCAAAGGTTAAATGAAGTTGCATTAGTACCTCAAGGTGCTATGAATTCTTTGAACCCTGTAATGAAGATTAAAAATCAATTGCTCGATGGATTGTATGATCACCAAATAAGTGGTGACCAAAAGATGTCCAAAGAGGAGCAAATTCAAGTTGTTGAAAAACTTTTAGTTGCTGTTGACTTGGCGCCTGGGGTTGCTGAAATGTATCCTCATGAATTGAGTGGAGGAATGAAACAAAGAGTAGCTATTGCTATTGCTACCTCAATGGAACCGAGAGTTATAGTTGCAGACGAACCTACAAGTGCATTAGATGTGGTTGTGCAAAGAAATGTAATGCAGACCTTAGGAAGACTACAGAAAGGTTTACATGCATCTATTATATTAATAGGTCATGATATGGGCTTAGTTGCTCAATTTTCTGACCACGTTGGAGTTATGTATGCTGGAAGATTAGTTGAGGTTGGGCCTGTGAAAACAGTATTTAAATCACCGAAGCATCCATATACAAGACTTCTTATTAAGAGCCTTCCTACATTGAGTAATAAAAAAGAATTCATAGGAATTCCTGGACTTCCTGCAACTCTTTTGAACCTTCCTGAAGGTTGTGCTTTTTGCTTAAGGATTGAAAAAAGTAACCCCAACCCAATTCCATGGGTAAAGGTGGAAAAAGATCATTTTATTCAAGATTGTAAAAACTGTGCTAACTACGGGAAATAGTTTAATTAGGAGAGAAAAATGCCAGCAGTATTAGAAGCAAAAAATGTTACAAAAGTATTCGGAGGAGGCTTTCTTAGTAGAGAAGAAGAAAACGTTGCCGTAAATGATATTTCTATGAGCCTAGACCAAAAAAACCCAAAGATTATAGCTGTTGCTGGTGAATCAGGCAGTGGAAAGACAACATTAGCAAGGTTATTGCTAGGTATTGCTAACCCAACAAGCGGGTCTGTAGAATACGACGGGAAAGATCTTAAAGAAATTACTAGGACTGAAAGAAGAGAGTTTAGAAGAGAAGTTCAGCCTATATTCCAAGATCCATATGGTTCTTATAATCCTTTTTATAAAGTAGATCATGTACTATTTAGTCCTGTTAATAACTTCAAAATGGCAGAAAGCCGAGATGAAGCTGTTCATATGATTAATCAGGCCTTAGAGATGGTAGGTTTAGTTCCTGCAGAGACATTAGGAAGACTTCCTCACCAACTAAGTGGTGGGCAAAGACAAAGAGTTATGGTTGCTAGGGCTCTTCTATTAAAACCAAGAGTTATTTTAGCTGATGAGCCTGTTTCCGCTGTTGACGCATCTTTGAGGGCGACAATTTTGGATGCTGTATCTAGATTAAATAAAGAGTTAGGTATTGCTGTTGTATATGTTACACATGATTTAACTACCGCCTATCAGATAAGTGATGAAATCATGATTCTATATAAAGGGAATTTAGTTGAGGCTGGCAGTGTAGAAACTGTAATTAAAAAGCCTAAGCACCCTTACACTCAGCTACTTATTGACTCTATTCCTGAAGCTGATCCAAATAAAAAATGGGGAAAATTAGATATGAAAAAGACTCAAGAGAAAATCGTAACAGCACCTTCAGTGGGATGGAGAAAATAGCACCCAGTGCATATTGGGATAATTCCAATCTAATCATTACTAGCTTGAATATCTAGTGGGCACTCAAAACAAAAAGGCAGTTTTAGTTTTAGATGTTGGCACATCATTTGTAAAAATTGGCTTATTTGATTTAAACGCCAATCCTATTAAAGATTGCAATATTAAATTTGAACACTGGATGACTATAAAAACGGATGGAACCTATATTTTTAATGCGCAAGAATCTGCGCAAATCATTGAGAGAGGTCTTGATGAATTGTTATCAAAAAGTTCAGAATATGAAATCATTGCATTTTCAACTGACACAATGGCTAGCACAATTATTGGCTTAGATGAAAATAACTCTCCCGTAACCGACGTATTTACCTATGCAGACACAAGACCATATAAGCAACTTGCAAAGCTTAAAGAAGGTGTCAATCAGAAAGTTTTTTATGATGATACTGGGTGTCCAATGCATACATCTTATATCCCTTCAAGAATTATCTGGTTTAAAGAAAAATATCCAGATTTAGACAAAAATATACATATATGGACTGATTTTTCTAATTACTTATTAAGAAGGTGGATGAAGAATAAAGATATTAATATAAGTTATTCAGTTGCAAGTTGGACAGGATTACTGAATAGAAAAAAATTAACATGGTATACTCCTGGATTAAATTTTATTGGCTTAAATGAAGATAATCTTCCTAATTTGAGCCCTTACACAAAAACAATACAAGGGTTGAATGCTGAATACTCAAAGAGATGGACTAAGTTAGCAAAAGTACCATTTTTCTTACCTGTAGGTGATGGTGCTTCATCAAATATAGGGGTCGGCTGCAATTCAGAAAATAAAATAGCTTTGTCGATTGGGACAACTGGAGCATTAAGAGTATTAACAAATAAATCAAAGATAAATATCCCTCAAGGGTTATGGAATTACAGGCTTGGCGAAAACCATAGTTTACTAGGAGGTGCTTTTTCAGAAGGTGGAAATGTAGGTTTGTGGTTAAAGAAATTAATGAATATTCACTCAAATATAGACTCAAATTCAATTGATGAAATTAATGCAAGCGAATCCAATCTAGAATTAGAAAATATGCTCCTAAGGTCTAAACCTGACAGTCATGGCCTAACTGTTTTACCTTTTTTGGCGGGCGAAAGAGCCGTAGGTTGGGCTGAGAATGCTACAGGAACACTGACAGGTATTAGATTATCTACAACCAAGACAGAAATTTATCAAGCCTTTCTAGAATCCATAGCATACAGATTTGGGTTGGTTTCAAAGAGGTTAATGACTTTACTGCAAGAAGATTGCTTAGTAGTTGCTTCTGGGGGAGCTGTTCAGTCTTCAAAATATTGGCTTCAAATGCTGTCAGATGTTTTAGGTATGAGAGTAGGAGTATCAAATGTTCCAGAGGATACAGGCAGAGGAACTGCGATTTTAGCTTTAAATGCTATGGGAATATCTAATTCATTTGATGATTTTGATTTCGAAGTTAGTGAATTTTATGATCCAAACGAAAAAAATATGATCATATATCAGAATGCAATGAATAGGCAGGAAGATCTTTATTCAAAAATATTTAATTAGCTTTTTTTATAGAATGACCACCGAATTGATTTCGAAGAGAAGCTAATATTTTAAATCCAAAAGAATCATTTCTTCTTGAATAAAATCTTGAATATAGCGAGGATGTTATTGCATGAGTTGGAACATCCAAATCTATCCCTTCTTTTATAGTCCATCTGCCTTCTCCTGAATCTTCAACATAAGGCGCAACATTGGATAACTCTGAGTCCTCTAGTAAAGCATTGTTTAAAAGATCTAAAAGCCATGACCTTACAACACTTCCATGCTGCCAAAGAGAGGTTATTTGAGGCAAATCAAGATTAAATTCTTTCTTTTCATGTAGTATTTCAATCCCTTCTGCCATTGATTGCATCATTCCATATTCGATTCCGTTATGAATCATTTTTACAAAGTGACCTGACCCACTCGGGCCCATATAGCCATAGCCTATACCATCAGAAGCAAGCGATTTAAAAATAGGTGTGCATTCATCATATGCATTTTTATTTCCTCCAACCATTAAACAATATCCCTCTTTTTCGCCCCAGACTCCTCCGCTAGTACCAGAATCTAATAGATGAATATTTTTTTTACTTAATTCCATGGAATTTTTAATAGAATCTTTATAAAAAGAATTTCCGCCATCTATAACAATATCTTCGCTGCTTAATAAAGATTTCAATTTACTAATAGTTGATTTCGTAGCATCTCCAGAAGGAACCATAATCCATACAATTTTTTTTGAGTTCTGGTTAAATCCATTTATTAATTCATTCAGATCACTAGAGCCATTTATGTTATTTTTTGAGTATTCGCTAGCATTCCAATTTGAATCATATCCATATACTTTATGACCTTCTTTTGTAAGTCTTTTTGAAATACCTAGCCCCATTTTCCCTAGCCCTATAATTGCAATCTCCATTATTACTCCTTTATCGCATCCATAATTTCATCGAATGGATTTGGTTTATTTGAATCAATGTTAACTAAATAAGCGTTTATCTCAAGTTCTTTAAGAGCATTAAAATCTCCTAACATTTGAGCTTTGAATGTGTCGCTTAAATCTTTGTAGTTATTTTTTTTGCTATAAGGATTTATTAAGTTTTCGTCATAAAAAAATATAGACCACACATCTTTTATGCCACCTTTCTGTAGTTGGCCAACTGAATGTAAATAGCGCGGACCAAATCCAGTTATTATATTTATACCGTGAGATAAACTTAATTTTTCTTTTAATTTACTTAAAGATGCATTAATTTTTTCTGTTTCATTTATATATAAATTTATGTATAAAACTTGATTTGTTATATTTTCACATATCATATTATTTATATCAGTATCAGAATAAGATACATCCACCTTCTGGATATCCTCATGTTTTTCTAACAAGTTCTCAGTGTTTATTTTTGATTTTGCTACATCAGGTTCGTCGAAAGGGTACACAGACATGTGTTTGCATAATATTGATATAGATGATTGCCATATAAACATGTCTTCAAAAATTGTATTTTTATCTAAGTTTATTATTAGTTCATCTGAATTATGACTATTGATTTTAATAGGGACCTTATTGTTTATTGATATTTTAGGGTATTTAATATTACTTTCACTATTAATTACAGGCATTATACCTTTGCCATTTTTACCAGTTGATTCGGCAATTATTTGTTCTAGCCAAATACCCATTTGATTTATTTCTTCCGGGATATTTAAATATAAAATTCCACCATAATTATCATAAGAATTTATTAATATAGAAGTAAGAGCTAAGCATTTTTCTTTTATTCCACCTAAATCCCAAAAGTAATTATTATTGAGTGGAGTTAATATATCATTCATGAAAGTTGCAGGAAAAACTCCAAATGGTGTAGATGAAGAAAATCTTCCCCCTACATTTGCTGGAGTATTAAGTACTTTTAAAAATTTGTTCTCTCGGGCAAATTTTTCTAAAGGGGTTCCTGCATCAGTTAGTGCAATAAACCTATTCCCAAAATCAGACTCACCTTCTAAGGCAAGTTCTTTAATAAAAAAATTCATTATTTTGTTTGTTTCCAGAGTTGTTCCAGATTTACTCATGAAAATAAAAATGGTACTTAATAAATCAATTTTATCTCTAACGAAATTAACATCCTTGGGATTTGTGCTATCTATAAAAAGAAGCTGATATTTATTACTTAAGCTTATCTGGCTTAACACTTTGCCAGTCTGAATGCTGCCCCCCATTCCAACAAATACAACCGAAGAAGGATTAAATTCTGCTCTTGCCTGATCAAAAGTATCTTTGCATAATTTTATTGATTTATTTATGAGGGGTGAGATTTCAAGCCAACCCAAGCGATCTTTGTATGAAAGAGAGTGATCTATCCAGATATTTTTAGATGACATAAGACTGTTAAAATCTTTTTCAATTTCATGGGCAAAAATAGGATTTTCATGATGTAGATTATACTCTGACATACTCTATGAGCGATCAGCAATTTTATTTTTTATTTCATCTAAAAGGCTATCGAAAGCTTCTTCAAAAAGTCTTATTCCATCAATAAGCAATTCATCAGTAATACTTTCCATATCATTTTTATCTAAAGCATTTGCAATAACTTGTTGATGGTATTTACTATCCGAATTAAGTAAATCTTCATATTGATTTGTATTTGAGGTAATTTCTTCATATACATTTTCTGGAACTGTGTTTACAGTCTCAGGCCCTGTTAGTTTTTCAACATAGAGAAGCTTTTCATAACTTGGATTCTTAATCGAAGTGGAAGCCCATAGGAGCCTCTGTTTATTGGCACCATGTTTTTCTAATTTACTAAAAGCTTCTTCTGAAAATATTTTTTTATAATCGTTGTAAGCAAGAATTGCGTTTGATATAGCAACTTTTCCTTGAGATTTTTCATCTATAACTTTATCTGCAGATGTATCTATTCTGCTAATGAAAAAAGAAGCTACAGAATTTATTTTATTTATTTTATTTACAGATAATTTATTAAGTCCATTTATATAGGCATTTGCTGCTTTTTTATACATAGATCTTGAAAACAATAAAGTTACATTAACATTTATACCTAAGCTGATTAGATGCTCTATTACAGGCATACCAGCTTCTGTGCCAGGAACTTTAATCATCACATTAGGTTGATCAATAGATTTATGCAGGTAAATTCCTTCATTAATACTGTTTTTAGTATCATTAGCAAATTTGGGATCTATTTCTATACTTACAAATCCGTCCTGGCCATTAGTTTTTTCATAAAGCGGTTTTAGTAATTCACAAGCATCAAATATATCTTTTATAGATAAATTCTGAAAAATATTTTTCGCATCATTTTCACCTGAATTAATTAAAGATTTAATATCTTCATCATAAGTATCTTCTGAGGAAAGTGCTTTTTGAAATATAGCAGGATTAGATGTAATGCCTGAAATCCCCTCAGAAATCATGGAGCTTAACTTTCCATTATTAATTATTCCTCTAGAAATAGAATCTAACCATATAGATTGACCTAGTTTATTAATTTTTTGTATTTCTGAATTCAATTATAATTCTTCCGAATTTTCAATATTTATAACTTTGTTTAATCGTCTAGTATATTTTTCTTCAGTTAGAAACTTAGCATTTAAAAATTCTGAAACCAAGTTTTCTACAATATTGTGATCCACAATTATTGCCCCAATACATAAAACATTCATATCGTCATGCTCAACACCTTGTTTTGCCAGATATTCTGTATGACACAAGCCGGCCCTAACCCCTTTTACTTTATTTGCTGTAATTACAGCTCCTATGCCACTCATACAAGAAATAATTCCTCTATCTGCTTTTTTTTCAGCAACCATTTTTGCAACTGGGAAGCAAAAATCAGGGTAGTCATCAGTTGAATTAAATTCGTATGCGCCTAAATCGATAACTTCATGGCTTTTAGACTTTAAATAAGCAATTAGCTTCTCTTTTAATTCAAATCCACCATGATCACCACCTATAGCTATTTTCATAGAAATATTACCTTTCCAGTATTTTTTTAGATAAGTTAACTATATTTTCTACTGAAAAGCCTTTTTTTTCTAGTATGATATCGCCTGGTGCTGATGATCCAAACTCATCTATGCCAATTGAAGCACCATTGTCTCTTATATATTTTTGCCAACCTAGTGTTGTGCCTGCCTCAACAGAAATTCTATTTTTTATAGATGAGGGAAGCACGCTATTCTTATATGACTCATTTTGCATATCGAATATTTCCCAGCAAGGCATAGAAACAACCCTAGAAGATATATTTATTTTTTCTAGTTCTTTTTGAGCCTTTATGCATAGTTGAACCTCAGACCCTGTTCCTATAAGAATAATATCCTGATCTTCATTTATATCACCTGATAAGACATAAGCTCCTTTACCAGATTCTGAAGTATCATATTGGGCTAAAGTGGGAACTCCCTGTCTTGTTAACGCAAATGCAGAGGGTTTATTGGTATTTTTTAAAGCTTCTTGGAAACAATTTACCGTTTCAAAATAGTCAGCAGGCCTAAATACTAATAAATTAGGTATTAATCTCAGTGACATTAATTGAGAAATTGGCTGATGAGTTGGCCCGTCCTCACCTAGTCCAATTGAATCATGAGTTAGAATATATAATACTTGAAGCTTACTTAATGCTGACAGCCTTATTGAATTCCTCATGTAATCAGAGAAAATCAAAAAAGTTCCTGCAAATGGGATGAGGCCTGATAATGCAAGGCCGTTGCTTATTGCACCCATTGCGTGCTCTCTAACCCCGTAATGCATATTTATACCAGAAAAATTGTCAGAGTTTATAGAGGTAGAAGAATTTATATAAGTTTTTGTTGAGCCGGCTAAATCAGCAGAGCCACCAATAAATAAATCTGAATCTTCACTTAGTTTGTTTAAAATTATCCCTGAGCAATCTCTTGTAGAAATATTTTCTTTTACATTTGATTCTTTAAGATGTTCAAAAGATTTTGAAAAGTCATTATTTCCCAAATCGATATTATTGTTATTTGGTATTGCTTCATATCTTGAAATCTTTTTATTCACAAATTCTTCAAAATACTTATAGACATCACTAGGTATATCAAACAAACCATGATTCCAGTTCAATTTATTTCTTGTA